>Ga0310690_10008198_pt1 | contig 13297 bp, 17 predicted proteins | sample AusTroGonzalo_MG_2_FD_207661 | JGI IMG/M metagenome (GOLD analysis project Ga0310690, IMG submission 207661) | Bovine rumen microbial communities from tropical cattle in Woodstock, Queensland, Australia - Gonzalo_04 (v2) (version 2) | ecosystem: Host-associated > Mammals > Digestive system >... | reverse complement strand
AATGCGTTGATTCATATTCTTCCTGCTCCTTTTCGATTATTGTGATTGTGCAGTTCCCTGTAAACGGATTGTGTTGCTTGTGATTTCGGCAGCGATCAGATACCGGCACGCAAATCATGAACCGTTTTTTGCTCCAGCGACAAATCGCTGAAAAACCTTAAACCGCCTTCTCCCGCGGGACTCTGTGCTTCGATTCCCACCTTAACGATATCTCCGACAGGGAGATAAAACAGGCGAACCATATCATACTTTTTTCCATCGAGCGAGTAATGAACACAGAACACATCACCGACCCGGGCGATCTGCAGCCATACCTCATCCCGGTCGATATTGCATCCGTTCGCGTCATCCGACACCTGATTGGTTACAACGCATACAGCGGCTTTTGTGCCAAAATCTGTTTTCTCAAATGCGGCTTTCGCCCACATTTTTTCGTCCTTAATCACCATCAGGGCACAGGCGTCGTAAGTATAGCGATGGTTCGGCCGGACTTTTGCCCGGAAAATGAAATCACCTTTGACATCTGTATAGAAAAACGGCGCGTTTGCCACCGGATCCGGCAAAATACCATTTTCAGGAATCGGGTTATTGAACCAATCAGTTTGGGCTGGTGCAATGATCGCCAATTCTCCGTTTGCTTCAATAATACTGCTTTTGTTCAACCATTTCCATTCGTTGATATTCATGGCATTGTTCCTCCTTCAATGAAGAAACCGCTGACCATATACCGATCAGCGGAATAAGTCTGACATCAGAAATTAGTACGATCAGGATCGCTGGCATAGCCAACACAACCTTTGAGATCAGCGATCAACTGGACATCTTCATCTGAGAGTTCGAAATCAAAGACTTTCAGGTTTTCCTGAATTCTGGAGGGCGTCACGGACTTTGGCAGAGGCAGATATCCGCGCTGCAAACTCCAGCGAATACAGACCTGAGCGATGCTGCGATGATATTTCTCGGCCAGTTTCTGCATCTCAGGCACCTCGAAGATTTGGCCGATGCCGAGTGGACTGTATGCTTCCAGCACCATTCCGTGTTCCCGGCACCAGTCGACGGTTTCATCCTGCGTGTCGCCCGGGCAGAGACGGATCTGGTTAACCATCGGGGCAACCTTGGCGGTTTTCAGGATTTCTTCAATATGATGGGGCCGGAAATTGCTGACGCCAATGGCCCGGATTTTACCGGCTTCGTAGAGTTCTTCCATGGCTTTCCAGCTCTCCGCATTGGCTTCCTGCCAGTGATCCCGGAAAGCAATGGGATTGGGCCAGTGAATCAGGAACAGGTCAAGGTAATCCAGCCCCAGCTTATTCATGGATTCCTCAAAGGTGCGCATGGTCAGCTTATAGCTGTGATTGGAGTTCCAGAGCTTGGTGGTGACAAACAGGTCTTTTCGGTCAATACCGCTCTCACGGATGCCTTTGCCGACACTTTCTTCGTTTCCGTAGGCCTGAGCAGTATCAATGTGCCGGTATCCGGCTTCAATAGCGGCAGCGACTGACCGAACAGCCACATCCCCGTCAGGAGTCTGCCAGGTTCCGAACCCAATGCACGGAATCCCTACACCATTGGAAAGCTTATATGTGTCAGTCTGGTGATTCATGATGAATTCCTCCTGTCAGATACGGTAGATATAGTTTTCTTTCCGCGGCGCTGCTGTCTTGTTTTCCTGAGCCGCATAGCCGAGTATGCAATGGCCGATGCCTTCGTAGTCACCCTCGATACCCAGATCCTTCAAAATTGCTTTCCCTTCAGCACTGTCGAACTCTTCCTTCGCACGGTGAATCCAGCAGCTGGCGATACCGAGGGAATGAGCTGCGTTCATCAGGTTACCCATCACAAGGCTTCCGTCATAAAGATATGTAGGAACAGCACGATTGGCAAGCACGACAATAACGACAGGCGCGCCGTAGAAAGGATCATTGCTCGCGCCCATGACAGCCGCGTTCATTTTTGACAACTGATCGCGGATTTTCTTATCCGTGACAGCAATCATAATGGGAGACTGTTTGCCCATGCCGGTGGCTGCATAACTTCCGGCTTCCAGAATCTGATCCAGGATCTCCGCCGGAACAGGATCAGGCTTATAACTGCGGCAGCTGCGGCGCTCAATCAGGGTTTTCAGTGTTTCATTCACTGTGATTCCTCCTCGTCAACAAAATCAAACCATGCCAACAGGCTTCTGGCATTTTAATGCCCAATGTTCAATTTAAGTCAAGGCACAAATGCCTCCGCGTCCGGTTTTACCCGAAAACGGAGGTGTTGAGCTTCATCAGATTCGTTTCAGCTGACCTTCTTCAGATCAGAAGCCTTTATACGAATTATATAGGAGACGTCTCTGCTGTAAATGGAGTCCCGATCCTCAGAGGCATCATATTCAACATGAGCTTTTTCCAGTCGTTCGATATAGGCATCCTTCTGCTGTTCACTTTTGAAAACAATCGTTCCTTTCCTGTTGAATAAACTCATATCGTAAATCCTCCCTTGATGACTTATGCCGTTCATCTGATTCGCGGACAGTATACGAATACAAGGGAAAGATCGCTCTCTATTTTTTGACGGGAGTTCATTCATTTTTTGTTCACATTATTCCCGGATGTCGGGGATAATCATGCTGTGACCTGCAAATATCAGATAATGCCCAGCGGAATCAGTACGATCAGAAGAACAGCCACCAAGGCCCATTCTGTGATCAGGAATGTCTTCCTCTTCTTCGGCTCCATATCCGGCACATAGTTGCTGGCCAGGAAGAACGGAATATAAGTTGTGATGAAGACCGGGATCACGCCCCACCAGCAGTATACCCAGATGAAGGAGTGATTGCTGGTTCCCGCCAGGAATGATTCAAACAGAGCGAACAGCAGCGCCATTTCCAGCGCTGTAACCAGTTTGCAGCTGATCCCCTTCTTTCCGAGTTTTCCAACCAGGTACCTCTTTGTCCGGTCCTGCGGCATCATCTTGAAGGAAATGATGCCTGCCAGGGAGAACATCATCGAAAGCTCCCAGCATACGCCGATCAGCAAAATGAAGGTAGTAGATTCATTGCTGACCGACCACAGCGGATAGCCAAATGCTTTTCCAATGACAGCATTGCAGATCTCATACAGCCAATGCACACCGTACAGGGCCAGTCCGGCATAAACAACCTCGTAATTCTTTTTATGAATCTCTGTCCAGTAAACGTAGAAGACAACCGCCAGGATGAAAATGAATGTCCAGTTGAAATTCTCCGTACTCCGAACCCGGATAGCATTAACCAGATCCATGGATTCCTGTGAGCCGTCACCCCAGAATTTAAACACTGCAATCCCTCCCCATTGATGATCCCCGAACAAACGGGGGATGCCTGTCTAAAGCATACGGTACATCTGATCATCATCAACCCATGATTTCCAATGAAAACAAACAATTCGTCGTTACCGGTGGCCAGGAATTGTTTACCATATTTGTTAAATATTATCAAGTTTAAACACTCTCTGTCACACTATTTTTTGTTAAATATTGACGTTGAAGTAACGTTAAAGTAATATTGAAATGATTTCAGCAAGAAGATGTTTTCGCATCCTGTAAAAAGCAAGAAAACACCGATTCGTTATCAAAATCGCTGCAGCTTTACTTTTTTCTTTCCAGATCAGCTCAAAACGGAGGGACCGCCATGAATGAATTCATGAATCCGAGCCAGGCAGAAACAATTGAGAATTCCCGTGAAAAAACGATCGTCAAAACCAGTATTATCGGGATCATAGCCAATGTATTCCTTGCCGCTTTCAAAGCTGTGATCGGCCTGATGACAAACTCCATCGCGATCGTTCTTGACGCGGTGAACAACATCTCTGACGCCGGAAGTTCCCTGATCACGATCGTCGGGACAAAGCTGGCCGGACGGGAACCGGACAAAAAGCATCCCTTTGGCTATGGACGGATCGAATACCTGAGCGCCATGATTATTTCCGTCATCGTGCTGTATGCAGGTATCACTTCCTTTGTGGAATCCGTCAAGCAGATCATTCATCCGGAAACACCGGATTATAATGCTGTTTCCCTGATCATTGTCGGCGTGGCCGTGGTGGTCAAGATCCTTCTGGGCCGTTATGTCAAAGGAGTTGGCAAAAAGGTGAATTCGGATTCCCTGATCAACTCCGGGGAAGACGCCACGCTGGATTCCATCATTTCAGCATCCACGCTGGTTGCTGCGGCAATCTTCATGATCTTCCATATCTCCCTGGAAGCCTGGCTTGGCGCGATCATCTCCCTGGTGATCATCAAATCCGGCATTGAAATGCTCAGGGATACGATTTCCCAGATCCTTGGCGAACGGAATGATACGGAGCTTGCCAAAGGCATCCGGGAAACAGTGATGAGTTTCCCGGATGTACAGGGTGCCTACGACCTGGTGCTGAACAATTACGGGCCGGATACCTGGAACGGTTCCATTCACATCGAAGTGCCGGACACCTATTCAGCAGACAGGCTGGATCAGCTGATCCGGGAAATCACGATGAAAGTGCTTGCAGAGCACCATGTGATCCTGACGGCCATCGGGGTATACTCTGTCAACACGAAGGATGAAAGCATCATTCAGGCGCACCGGAAGGTAAAGGATATTGTCCTGTCCCATGAACATGTGAGGCAGATTCATGGTTTCTATTTGCTGGAAGAACAGAAGACCATGCGCTTCGATGTCGTAATCAGCTTCGACGCCAAGGACAGGAAAGCCGTTTGCCGGGAAGTTACAAAGAGCGTGCAGAAGGAATTCCCGGATTATGAACTGCAGGTGACCATGGATACAGATTTCGCGGAAGAGTAAACTCCCTGATCAGCTCCGACTTTGAAGACAAGGAGGTTCAGCTATGCTTTCCTACGTTTGGCCGATAGCGCTGGTGGTGCTTTCCAACACGCTTTATCAGGTCTGTGCAAAATCTGTGCCGGAAGGAATGAATCCGCTGGCATCCCTGACTGTCACGTATCTGGTCGGAGCGATCGTATCCTGCGTTTTGTACTATATTCTGAACCGGAATGCAAATCTGTTCAGGGAAATACGGCTGACAAACTGGGCCCCGATTGTTCTGGGCATCGTGATCGTCGGCCTGGAAGTCGGTTTTATTTATGCTTTCCGTGCCGGCTGGCAGATCAGCATGGCACAGATCGTCTCATCCGTTGTGCTGGCTGTGATCCTGATCTTTGTCGGATATCTGCTGTATCATGAGGCAATCACCTGGAACAAGATCGTCGGAATCATCATTTGCCTGGCCGGACTTTTCCTGATCAATTACCGGTAGAAAGTAAAAAAAGTAAATATAGAAAGGACACGAGTGACCTATGAAAATCGCAGTCAGGTATTACACAAAAACCGGAAACACAAAGCGGCTGGCAGAGGCGATTGCCAAAGCTGTCGGAGCCGAGGCGCTGCCGATCTCCGCTCCGGTCACGGAGCCTGTGGACATCCTGTTCCTGGGCAACTCCTACTATGCTTTCACCATTGATCCTGAGGTGAGGACATTTGTTGCATCGCTGGACAAAGAAAAAGTCGGCAGGATTGTTAACTTCGGGTCTGCGGCAATGATGAATTCCACCTGGAAGAAAATCAAGGCTGTAGCTGATCAGGCTGGAATCCGGATGGACGAGAGAGAATTCCACTGTAAAGGTGAATTCAAGGGCATCCATAAAGGAAAGCCCGATGAAGCTGACCTTCAGGCAGCGGCAGCGTTTGCCCGGAAGATAGCAGAATAAACACAGTACAGGCTGCTTTGCATTTGACGGCAGGAAGAATACAGCCATAAAAAAGGATTCGTGAAACCAGCGGATTCGCAAAAAAGGAAACAGACATGAAGTACAGCAAAACCGTCGTCCTGAAGGATGGCAGGACATGTATCATACGGAACGGAACACAGCAGGACGCGCAGGGCGTATGGGACAATTTCGTTCTCACCCACGGGGAGACCGAGTTCCTGACGACCTATCCTGAAGAAGTTACCTTCACCCTGGATCAAGAAGCAGCGTACCTGAAACGGAAAGAAGAAAGTGACCTGGATGCAGCTTTGCTGGCAGAGATCGACGGGAAGGTTGTCGGAACGGCAGGTGTAGACAGCATCAATGCGGCGGAAAAAACAAGGCACCGGGCTCATTTCGGCATCAGTATCGCAAAAGCCTGGTGGGGGCTCGGTATCGGCCGCGCATTGACGGAAGCCTGTATTGAATGCGCCCGGGAGGCCGGATATCTGCAATTGGAACTGGAAGTCGTCGCGGACAACTACCGGGCAGTGAAACTGTACAAAAGCGTTGGATTTACCGAGTATGGCAGGAATCCGAAAGGCTTCCGTTCACGGAACAGCGGCTGGCAGGAGAATGTGCTCATGCGGCTGGAATTGTAAGCAGGGAGAAAAAGACCGGACAGCATATAACGGAAACAGAAAACAGTTAAGGCGGCTGCAGCATGGAAATACTCTATATTACGCATTACTATTACCCAGGAACAGATCCCTGGAAAAATATCATGCTCCTTCCGGAAGATGAAGCTTTCCAGGTTGCGAGCAAACTGGCAGCAGCCCATCCGGAAACAACGAGTTTCGGGCGTTTCGCGGATTTCAGGAATTACTATCCTGCAAGAAAAAGAGCGGATGAGTATGTGCGGAATCAATTCGTTGCATTGGGCGGAAAGCCCGCGTTGGCGCATCCATATTCATTTACTTTAATGGACTGTGAATACCTGCGGAAATGGTTCAGTAACGGTGAAAAGCTTGTACTCAATCTCGACAATATCCCAGATGACCAGATCAGCTTTACGATCGGTGACAGCTGTGCACAAATTATAAACGGTACAGAGCCTGAAGTACTAACCAGAGAAATGCTTATGAAAAGGATTCACGGCTGCGGAGATTCCGTCAGTTCATTTCTTGAAAGATCACTCGGAAAGTTTGCGTACGTCGAAGTACAGTTATGGTATCGGCCGACATTGTATTGCGGAGGATAACAAATGACGGCAAGAGACTGCACAGACACAAAGACCCATTATGATTTGCTCGTTGAGGAAAACAACGATCCGTTCCGCGATCCGCCGGCTTTGCAGAAATACATGGAATCATGGGACGGACAAATATTCCTGGACCTGATGGAACTGGATCAATCGAAAACTGTTCTTGAAATAGGCGTCGGCACCGGAAGGCTTGCATCAAAAACAGCCGGGTCTTGCCGGCATCTGACAGGCATAGACATATCTCCAAAGACGATTGCGCGGGCAAAAGAAAACCTGATGCATTGCGCAAATCTATCATTGATCTGCGATGACTTCATGCACTATCCGTTTACAGAAACATATGATGTGATCTATTCTTCGTTGACAATGATGCATTTTGAGGATAAAAAGGCGATGATTGCCAAAGCTGCCTCTTTATTGAACAGCAATGGCCTTTTCTGTTTATCAATAGACAAAAACCAAAGCGAGTGGATCGATATGGGCAGCCGAAGAATCCGGATTTATCCGGATACACCGGAAAAGACGATGATGCTTGCAGAACAAGCCGGTTTGAAAGAAAAAAAACTGTTGAGATTGAAAACGCCTACCTCATTGTGCTTATACAGACCAATTCCCCGAAAAAATAACAAGCGCAGTCAGACAAAGGAGGTGCTTCAGCAAATGCCGACGAACCGGGGAAAAGAATGGACCTTCAATACCGTAGCGGACACATATGAAAAGATCCGGCCGGGCTATCCTGAAGACCTGTACCGGGCACTGTTTGCTTATGCTCCGCTGAACGATTCCGCCTGTGCTGTGGAAATAGGTATTGGCGGAGGTCAGGCAACACCGCCTGTCCTGGAAACCGGATGTGCGCTGACTGCTGTGGAATACGGTGACCAGCTTGCGCAGCTGTGCCGGGAGAAATTCAGCGGTTATCCCCGCTTTTCTGTGCTCACCGGCAAATTCGAGGATGTCGATCTTCCGGATCATTCTTTTGATCTGGTTTACTCGGCATCCGCTTTTCACTGGGTGCCCGAAGAAATCGGATATCCGAAGGTGTTCCGGATACTGAAGTCCGGAGGAACGTTCGCCAGGTTCGCCAACCATCCCTATCAGGCAAAGGATAATCCCGTACTTTTCGAAGAAATACAGAATGCCTATGCCGAATACTATTATCCGTATTATAAAAAGCAACCCGGAAAGCTGTCCGAATACACGGAAGAGCAAGCTGCAGCAAGGGCAGCGATTGCAGGCAAATATGGCTTTTCAGATTCACGCTATGTGCTGTTTCACAGGGTCCGAACCCTTTCAGCAGCTGAATACAGAATGCTGCTCGGTACATATTCCGATCATATCACCATCGAAGAAAGCATCCGGGAACGCTTTTTCGATAGGATCGAAGATTCGATCAACCGGCATGGGGGATCTGTCTCCATATTTGATACGATCGATATACAACTTGCGAGGAAACCGTAAATCAGGGAGGAACACAGAATGGCGTCAAGCAAAGAATACCTGGATTTCATCCTGGAACAGCTTTCCGGACTGAACGGCATCACTTCCAAACAGATGATGGGAGAATACATCCTGTACATGAACGGCAGGATCTTCGGCGGCATCTATGACGACCGGTTCCTGGTCAAACCCACAAAATCGGCCATAGCTATGATGCCCGATGCAGACAGGGAACTTCCCTATGAAGGCGCCAAAGAGATGCTGCTGGTGGATAACGTAGACAACCGGGAATTCCTGACCGGGCTGGTGGCGGCGATGTATGATGAACTGCCTGCACCAAAACAGAAGAAAAAGTAACAGAGGTAACCCGGAAATCGTACAAGCAACAGCTTTGAATGAATCTTTTTATGGAATAAGGAGAAAACAGAAAAATGGACATCCGAAGAATAGAGACCGGCGATGAGAAAAAAATATCAGATCTGATAAGGAAAACGATAAGCATTTCAAACAAAAAAGACTATCCCAAAGAACTTATGGATGCCTTAATTGCAGTTGAGACGCCTGAACATGTTCTTGAACGTGCAAGCTGGACTCATTTCTATGTTGCTGTTGAGGAAGATGAGATCATCGGATGCGGTGCAATAGGTCCATATTGGGGAAAGGAAGACGAGAGCAGCCTTTTTACAATATTTGTTTCGCCTGATCATCAGGGAAAAGGCATTGGGCGCAAAATAATTGAAACTTTGGAAAAAGATGAATACGGGCTTCGGGCAAATCGAATAGAAATACCCGCGTCCATCACGGGAGTCCCGTTTTATCTTAAGATGGGATACAAATTCAAAAATGGAATTTCAGAGCCTGACGAAGAACATCTGATTCGTATGGAGAAGAATAAATAACGGTCATCCATCAAACCGGAATATAACAGGTTGACGGCAAATCGGAATGCATGGAGGAAGTCCGATTATGGATACTTTTGTTGATGAAAGGGATTTTTCACTGCTGGAGCACGACAGGTATACATTCTTTGTTCTTCGCCGAATCATTGGAGGCAGCTGCCGCACGCTCCTGTCGAATCACGAAAACCTGATTATCTGCTATACAGGCGAACCTTATCCGGTATGGATCTGGACTGCCGACGGTGCGTCAGCTGAGATCATGGAGAAAGCGTACAGGCTGGCTTCGGAGAACGGCTTTGTCAATAACGGTCAGCGCTTTAACATGAAGTATGATCTTGCTGAATACATGATTCGCAGATCTGCGGAGGATGGCAAAGAATTATCTGTATCTACGAATATGTTTGCCTATGACTGCCCGGAACCCGTTGCGCCTTCCGTAAAAGCAGACGGTGAGATTCACCGCTGTACCGCAGAGGATCTGGATGAACTGGCAGGGTTTCTGGATATGTTCCATCAGGAGATTGAAATTGATCGGAAAGATGCAGCCGGGTACCGTGCGGATGCGCAGGCCTTTATTGACAGCGGGAACATGTTTCTGTGGAAGAATGCGCAGGGAATCAGTGTGGCAAGCTGCAAATATGCTCCCAGCGGCAGGATGGCTTCGATCAACCTGGTATTTACAAAGAAGGCATACCGGAGAAAGCATTATGCAGAAAACCTGGTTTACCAGGTAACCGCGATCGTAAAAGAAGCGGGTTTCACTCCCATGCTTTATACAGACGCCGATTACACGGCATCCAATGCCTGCTATGAAAAGATCGGTTATGTCCTGCGCGGGAGACTGTGTACTGTAACCGTAAAAGGATAAAATCAGCATTTGCATTGTTTCGCGGAGGATAAGAGATGACAGTAAAAAAGGAGATGACTGAAATGGTATCATTCGTGAGTGACTATATTGCCGGGGCACACCCGGAAGTCCTCAAAAGGTTGACGGAAAGCAATGCGGAATCCCTTCCGGGTTACGGGACGGATCCTTATTGCACACGCGCCAAAGAAAAAATCCGTGACGCTGTCGGAATTCCGGATGCGGAAGTGTTCTTCCTGACAGGCGGCACACAGGCCAATGCCGTGGTCATTTCCACCATGCTGGCAGATTATGAAGGTGTTGTTGCCGCCAGAACAGGACATGTAAGCGCCCATGAAGCCGGCGCGATTGAATATACAGGTCATGAGGTTCTTGAACTGCCTCAGACGGATGGAAAACTTCTTCCTGAAACGCTGGAGGAGTACCTCTCGTCCTTTTTTGCGGATGAGAATCATGAACATATGACCTTTCCGGGCATGGTCTATCTGTCACATCCGACGGAATACGGAACACTTTACTCCAAAGCAGAACTGGAAACTATACGGGAAATCTGCGGGAAATACGGACTTCGGCTGTATCTGGACGGAGCCCGGCTGGCATATGGACTGATGAGCCGGGCAACAGATCTGTCGCTGCATGATATTGCTTCTTTATGCGATGTGTTCTATATCGGCGGCACCAAGGTCGGCGCACTGTGCGGTGAGGCTGTCGTCTTCCCCCGCGGCAATATGCCCGGGCATTTCCTGACTTCTGTAAAAAAGCGCGGCGCCCTGCTGGCCAAAGGGCGTCTGCTTGGTGTTCAGTTTGACGCGTTGTTTACGGACAATCTTTATTTCCGCATCGGCAAACACGCGATAGATATGGCAGAAAAGATGAAGGAAATCTTCCGTCTGCATCATGTTCCGTTCCTGCTTGAAAGCCCGACGAACCAGCAGTTTGTTATCCTGGAAAACAAGCAGATGGAGAAACTAAAGGAGAAGATTGCCTTCGAATTCTGGGAGAAAAAAGATGACACGCACACGGTCGTCCGCTTCGCTGCAGGATGGTCAACCACGATGAGCGACCTGCTTGCTCTGGACCAGGCACTGACGGATTGATTGCAATGAATGGTTTGGGGAATTTGATTTGAAGAAAGACTAACTGCCAAGCTCGAAAAACGTTCTGATTATATGACAATCAATGAGGAGCTCACATTTATTTGATACATTCCACTTTAATCATGTTGGTATTGCCCGGTTCGCCGTTGATCTGTCCACCAGTCAGAACAACGTTGTCACCTTTCTCCAGCTTGAAGATTTCCTGCGCAATTTTCAGATCCTGCCAGAACATTACATCTACAGAGGTATAGTTTTCAGTCAGAACGGGCGTTACGCCCCAGGACATATTCAGTTTACGCCAGGCGCGTTCATTGGTTGTCGTGCCAATGATGCTTACGGGAGAACGAAAACGCGATACCATTCGTGCCGTACGTCCTGAAATGGAATTTACAACAATTACTTTTGCATTCACATCCACAGCCATGGAACACGCTGCATGGGAAACAGCGTCCAGATTGCTGTGGATTGTGAATTTCATCGTACGGAAACGCTCTGCGTAATCAATTCCGGCTTCGGTGAACTTTGCCGTATCTGCCATGGTTTGAACTGCCTGGACAGGGAATTTTCCGGCGGCGGTCTCCCCGCTCAGCATAATCGCAGATGATCCGTCATATACCGCATTGGCCACATCGGAAATCTCAGCCCGCGTGGGACGCGGATTCTGAATCATGCTTTCCAACATCTCGGTAGCAGTGATGACCCGTTTTCCGAGCATCCGGCATTTGCTGATCAGGTACTTCTGCAGCGCGGGAACTTCCATAAAGGGGATTTCCACTCCCAGATCTCCTCTGGCGACCATGATGCCATCCGCAACTTCGCAGATTTCTTCGACGTGATCCACGCCGCTCCGGTTTTCAATCTTTGCAATAATATCAATATCTTTTCCGCCGTTTTCATTCAGCAGATCCCGCATGGCCTGCACATCCGCTTTGGAAGAAACGAAAGAGGCAGCAACAAAATCGATGCCGTTTTCAATTCCAAAAAGCAGATCTTTTTTATCCTGTTCAGACAGGAAATCCTGTTTAAGCACCTTGCCGGGGAAATTCATGCTCTTCCTGTCTGAAAGGATACCGCCGTTCTGTACACGGCAGATAACATCGTTTCCCGGGATCTCCTCAACCTTCAGGATAACCAACCCGTTGTTGATCAACACTGTGTCTCCCGGGAAGAGTTCCTTCGTCAGATTGGCATAGGTTACTGCAACCCGGGTCTCATCGCCCGGAATGTCCTCTGTGGTCAGGGAAAACAGGTCTCCATCCCTGAGCGTAACCGGTCCGTTGGCAAAAGTTTTGATCCTATACTCCGGACCTTTTGTATCCAGCATAATGGCAATCGGCAGGTTCAGCTTTTCCCGGACAGTCCGGATCAGTTGAATCCGTTTCAGATGATCCTCATGTGTTCCGTGAGAAAAATTCAGGCGCGCAACGTTCATTCCTGCCTGACACATGGCAGTAAGTGTTTCCTCATTTTCACAGGCAGGACCGATCGTACAGATAATCTTTGTCTTCCTCAGCATGGCACTGTCCCTCCACTATTCAATATGCCCAAAGCATCCAGGCAACCGCAGAATCGGATACAGCAGCAATCAGGACAATCGGAATCCCGATACGGACGCAATCTTTTATGAATCTTTCCTTCCGCAGCATCTTCATAATACACCAGATTGAAGACAAAAACAAACATCCTTTCGGTTCATACACCTGCCAAGTCTGTTCTGCTGTCTGTTTATTTTACGGTTTTTGCCTGATCGTTCTGATCATTCGCTGCGGCAGCAAGTGCCTTCTGCTTTTCTTCCTTCATGATGGGCCGCCATTCCTTATAGGCGTTGTAGAATGGGAATCCAAGACAAATAACTCCCATGACCATGCAATTGATAAATTCTTTCCTTGCCTTTTCATACCGTTCGCTGTACATATCTGTACCTCCAAACTCCAAAATCGAGGTTATCATACGGCAGATCACTGCTAATTATCCGGAAAAAAAGCGCCAGTCAGGCGCTTTCTTTACTTGTCCTTTGCAAATGGTT
>Ga0310690_10008196_pt1 | contig 13302 bp, 12 predicted proteins | sample AusTroGonzalo_MG_2_FD_207661 | JGI IMG/M metagenome (GOLD analysis project Ga0310690, IMG submission 207661) | Bovine rumen microbial communities from tropical cattle in Woodstock, Queensland, Australia - Gonzalo_04 (v2) (version 2) | ecosystem: Host-associated > Mammals > Digestive system >... | reverse complement strand
AAAATTAAAATTCATACAAGTAGTATAATGATTAGTTTCCAATTGATTGAATCGAAGAGTGATTGCATCAATTAGATTAGTTCTTTCTTCTTCAGTATTACACCAAATGTTAACCCATACCTCGGCAGAATACAATCTTCGCAAATATTGAACATTATCTATTTCAACATAATGTTTGCGGATGTAATTTTCATCTGCTACTTGAATACTAACACATGGCGTTTGGTCGCTTGGGATATAACGGCTCCCAGTGAAAATAAACTTGTTATGTATTGGTAGATGATTGCGTAGTAAAGTGATAAATGCTTCTTCGAGAACATGCATTTTTTCACCTTAAAAAAATCTTTTTCTTAATTAAAAAATGCCCGTTCGAGATAATTCTTCATGAACATACTCTTTCACTTTCGGAGCAATTTTATTAACCGTTCTGGTAACAAATGGATTTGCAGGCATTTTACTTGTACCATAATTTACAAATGGCCAATATAACACACCGTTACTTCTCGCATTACTCCTTAGTTCAACAGAGCATTTTTGTTTTTTCTTTCGATGAATACTACGCTGTAAATTACCTGTAGGTTTATATGGTGGAATCGACCTTGACATTGAATGCCCAGGTCTTGGAACCTCACGTTTGATGACGTTTTCAGCTTCACTTGCAGAATGATCTATTCCTCTGTCAAGTGCATTCGTAATTTCTCCATTCAAACCTAATTTTTTATAATATTTATCTGAGAATGTGATGCTGCATGTAAAAGTCAATTGTATCACACTCTGCTATTATTTCGTAATTTTTGCAATAGTATTGTTTTATGAGGAAGTAATTTATGATTCCAATTTTCCGGCGTTCCTATGATTTCGTATTTTACATCATTTACAACTATCAAATCAGTATCATAAACTGTAATGTTTTCATCTAATATTAACCGGTATGTGTCGGTTAATATTTTACCAAATTCTTTTAAGCTTGATGTTGTGCTTAATGGTGAGAAATTTCCTTTTACTTTTTCTCGAAGAGTATATTCATTTTTGGGTCCGTGAAAATCGTAATCATCTTCACAGTAACTCCATAATTCGATTTCTTCATTTGGGAAAAAAACAGGCATAAATATCACACTATCCATCTCACACGTGCTGAACTGTAACTGGATTTCAGATTATTGATTCTTGTATAAATCCGGTTTCCTAAGCTATTGCTTGTATCGTAACTTATGGATTGTTCGGCTTCATGGATACTGGATATTTCACCATTAGTTGTATCCATTGCGGTGAATCCATATAATACCATATCAGATATTAACGGATTGATTTTAGATGAAATAACTTCATCAGAAAGTTTGTTAATATATTCAATAACCAACAAACCAGTATGGATACTAGTAAGATAAAATATACCAGAGTTTTCATCAAGGACATAATCATCATCAGTTAATTCAACACCACCAATTTTAAAAGAGATCACCTTACATATAGGGTACCAATCTGTTTGGAAAGTATTGCTACTGAAATCTCTAATAATCTGTTTTCGAGTTACAGGATTAACTGGCAAACCAGTCAGGGCAGTAACTTCATTTATTTTCAAATCAATTAGACTTTGTAGTTTCTCACAATCTTCCAATACAGAATCAGTTACTCCTTGTAATTCTAAATTAGATTTCAAGTCTTCAGGAGTAATTATTGTCAAAATCTAATTCCTCCTTTTCAGGTTATTTTAATCAAAAATAAAAAAAATAAAAAAAATATATTTTTATCCGTCACCGTTTCCTGCCCGTGGATCAGTTAAACTATTTGCAGTTAAAATTTCTCCAATGTAAGTTACGATATCTGCAACATCATACACCAAAGTATCTTGAGTTTCACTATCACCAACAGCAGCTTTCAAATCAGCAACATCTTTTAATATTCCTCCGGCATCATCACCAGAGGCAGCGCCAATAGCAGATTCAATGTCTGCTACATCTTTTGCAAGACCACCTACATGTTCACCAGTAGCAGCACCAACAGCAGTTTCTAATGCTTCAACTTTACCCGCAATAGTGGAATCCCCAGCAGCGGTGGCATCAATTTCTTCAGCAAGTTTATCGAATCTGGCTCTTTTATCGCCTTGTTCACTTAAGGTTAAATCATTAAATCTAGTCATAATAAATCACAACCCTTAAAAAAAAAATTAAGAAGTGCAAAATCTATGAGTTAGATTTTGCAGTTTTGGTATAAGGTAAAACAATGGTATCATTGTCCCTGTGGATTTTAGCATCCACATTTGCAACCACAGCAACTTTGTATCCGAGGATGTTGATATCCCATTGGTTGAGTATTTCTGGGTCATGTAACATACCGAATGCAACGTTGGAAGGTTCACCAATGAAAGCGTATCTTAAATCAGTTACATTGGAACCATTGCCTTTAGGTAATCCAGTGGTGGTATCAAATTTCATGGTATCCCATGCGTGACGGGTTTCTCTGAGGATGTTATCTTGTTTAACTTCCATACCCATTACCATAGGGATTTTACCATCTTTCAAGGTTACGTCACCAAACTCAGATTCACGAGCTGCAATGTCTTTAACGATTTTACTGTACATTTGAGGTGGTACAACAGCGTTAGCGTTTTTCATGTTACCGTCTTGGTCGATGTAGATTTCGATTGCATTGCATAATGATTCTAATGCAGTATTGGAGTATGCTAATGGTGCGAAACCTGCAGCTGGATTAGTTGCATCTGCAGCAATAGCTTTTGCTTGAGCTAATAATCCATTGTTAGTTGCAAAACCAGTTGCTTCACCAGTTTGAGTGGAAACAGTAGAGTCAGCGAAAACACCGAATCTTTCCACAGCAGGACCAGTTTGTTCACCAACATAACTGGTGTAGATGGATAAGAATTCTTCATCAGCAATGTTTTCTAATAAGAAGTTTCTGGAGATGCTGGTCATAGCTTGTAAAGGTTTAGCTAATAATTGTTTCCTGGTGAATTTAGGTACGGTTTCGTTAGATGTTAAGTTGGTACTTGCACCGGTAGTGGTGTCTCTTTGTGCATCGAAATCAAGGTTGATTTCAAGATCATCTAAATCGTACATTAATGATTTCATGGTTATTACACGGGATTGTTTTAAAAGTTCAGGTTCTTTTTGAACAGGGGTGTAGAAATCATTTTCAAATTCTGGTTCAGCCCATGCAGGGTTTAATTTACCGTTTGCATCGAATGCTCCGTCAGCAAATTTCACATTAAAGTTTTGTTCATTTAAAATTCTTTCTTCTAAAGATATCATAAAAATTATCTCCTAAAAAAATTTATTTATATATAAAAAAAGCAGGAATAGTTTAAAAAAAAATTAACTAAAACTATTTTGAAATTTTAAAAATTAATTAAATGTAATCTAAGTTTCTACCGTACATATCACGTTTGATTTCATTATCAGCGGATTTTTCTTCTAATTTACGGGTAGATTTTTTAGATTGTTCTTTTCTGAATTGGTCGTATTTTGACATGAAGGATTTACTGTTCATTTGTTTGATGATTTCATCATGGATTTTTTCATCCATTGATTTTTCATCAATTTCATCTTCTTCATCAGTAGGTTCTTCTTCAAGTTCAGATTCGTCTTTTTCTTCTTCTTCAGGTTCACCGTTTTCAGGTTCACTTATTCCAGGTTCTGTTTTTACTCCCTCTTCTTCAGTTTCGATGATTTCAGATTCATCTTTACATTCTTCATTGGTAGGAAGTTCTTTTTCATCAACAGCTTCTTCTTGAACGGTTTGTGTAGCTTTAAATTCTGCAATTAATCTTTCGGCGATTTCTTCCGCAGTTTTACTTGCAACATCGCTAGCTATTGTTTCAAGTTCTGGTTTAAGATTGTCAATTATACGAGGTTCTAATTCTGCGGTGACCTCATTTAACAAATCTTTTACTTGATTTAATTGTTCATCAGATAAACCAGCACCATCATTCATGTCTTTGTCTTCTACTGGTTCTTCTGGAAGTTTGTCTTCAATTTTATCATTGTCTTTGTTTTCCATAGTTTCACCATCATCATTTGTTATCGCATGATAACATGCACCAGTCAAACAGTTGCTGGCTATCAAATTTTGGCTTTTATACTCAACAGTACCGTATGTGTCCCAGTTCATTGGGATGTATGTTAGGGTAATGTCTTTCAAATCGTAATCAACAATTAACAGGCCTTCTGGAGTTCTTTGTTTCTTTGGGAATCCTGATATGCTGAAACCAAAGTTCATGCCTATGTCAAGGCGTTCTTTTATTCCAGGTGCATATTCTGAGAGGATTTTTCCTTCGATCCAAAGTTGGTTATCCTTTACCCATGCTTTGGTAACTGCTCCTATTCCACCATCGTAATGCCTGTTGTGGTCACGGTAGATATTGATTCCAACGGCTTGCTGTGCTAATGATTCTAAAACTTCTGGTGATACTATTTCATTAGCATAGTCTTTGTTGGTGGTGGATGCAACACCTGTTATTGTTAATGTTCCATCGTCGTTCATGTCATAGGATTTTGATTCGATGGGTAATCCATAGACACGATACTCTAAAGCTTCGGTTGTCATTGTATCACAAATATATTTTTCAGATTTTTTGGAGTTCTTCTCACTATTTTTGCAAGTGACTGTTAAATTAAAGCTTAGCATAGCTAAGGCAGTTAATTTAACGATTAAAGAACAAATATGATTTCTTAAATAAAATTAGGATTATTTTTTAGGGTTTTTGTGAATTAAATTCTTATTCGACTATTTTTTTTATAGTTAAAAAATATAATTTTTGTTCTATTCTTTTTTTGAAGCAAGGAAAAAAAAGAATCAGAGGCGGTGAAAAAAATTATTAAAAAAGATATTTGCAATAGAGTAAAATTTCTAAAGGGGGTGAATGAGAATTTAATAATCCACAAAAAAAATTAATCATTTTTTTAAACCCTAAAAAAAACGTGTTGTTGTAGACGCAAAAGCACACAGAAGCAAAGTCGCAACATAGTTGATGTGTGGGGGATAAAATAGGACAGTTTTTTGACTTAACTTTTTAATCCCCTGTAATGTTGGTCATGTAAAACTCTATTTCGATATATTTTTTGGTGATTTGAAGTCCTTAATTGCGTGTGGAAATTGCATGTGTTTTTGTTTGACGAACAAATCTTTTTCTGTGAATAGTTTAGCCACTTATTCAGGTGGAAACCATTTTAAAGTAGCGAAATGATAATGATTTTAAAGACCACTAGAAAACCTAGTGGTCTTTTTATAGAGGAATAAATCAATGAATAAATTATTGATGTTTTATTGCTTTTTATATTGGGCAGTTTTTTGATAATGGAGAAACTGCATGTTTCAAGGGTCTGAAAAACTCCATCGAAGATTAAATTATGGTTTTTAAAAAATGGTTGTTTTAGTTATGTATTGACAGAAGATTTTTTCCCACCATTTTTTCTTTGCGATGATTTAAGGGTTTGAACCTTGTTAATCATCATATGATTTTTTGTTGTTGGTTTGAAAGAATTGTAACATTGTAATATATTTTTTACTATTGGTAATGATCTATTAAAAAAGGCCACAAACAATTAATATGAATGTGACCTCAATACACTAATGCAAACATGAAAAAAGAATAAAATAATTAAGTCATAGTAATCTGATTACCATACCTATCATAACCCCCACCTTTACCAGGTAAACCCGGAGCAGGAGAAACAGTATACCACACAGCCTCATCACTAGTCTCACTAATAAGAAGCTCATGCAAGTCATCTTCAAAACGATAAAAAGTATCATCCTCAAACCTTTCAGTAGAATAAGAATCATAATCCCCTTCTACTTCCAAATCCATTACCTTATCAGATAATTTGAGGATTAAACCAAATTTATCAAGTAATTCACGGATACGCATGATAATTCACCAATCAATAATTATTAATACTTTATACACAAACTAATATAAAAAGTTTTAGATATATGTGAAATCAGTAGGTTTAAGACTTCTCCATTTAGCCACGGCCCAATCATAAGTAATCTTATGAAGTTTAATCCATTCATCCCAAGGAACAAATTCATAACTCCAACCTTTTGACCTTTGCATGGTAGCTTGAGACTTATCAGATAAATCATCCATTGCAGCCATTGAACCAGTTTCAGCCCAATTCTCAGAGATATCTATATTACGCCAACCATCACCATACCAGGAACAATGTTCAACAGGATAACCATTATCACGTAACCATTTCTCCTCTTTCTTAACAATCTCTTTCCACTCATCAGTAGAACAGATTCCAAATTCACGGCGGTTTAATCTCTCACGAGCATCCCACACTTCCATACTAGAATATTTATGAGGATTTTTAATGGCATCAATTATCTCTTTTTTAATTAAACTAAAATCAAGACAATGGCTCATTTCATGATACATGGTTTGTCTAACATTACCCCTTTCAGTTTGAATTCGGTTAAATGAATTAGGCAATACCCTAACTATCTTATCAGTATATCTAGTATAACCTAATGTAAGTCTTTTATTCTCATTAACAAAGTCAATTCCCCTTGTTGCGAATTTAAAAATCTCTGGGGCTTCTTTATACATCTTAATGATTTCTTTCAAATCATAAGTGCATTTACCGGAGTTGGTATTATCAATATATTTTTTAGCTCCAGTATTCTTTGTGAAATAAACATCAAAAGTAATTTCAACATCATGGTTGATTGTCTTACCAGTTTTAGTGTCAGTATAACTAACATGATCTGTGAATTTCTGAGTTGGTCTGCCTTTACTATCAACCCCTCTTTCATAATCCATATGATAAAAAGCTGCAACATCTTCAGGAGTTTTCAAGTTATCATAAGTCAATTCAGATGTTGGTTTGGTTTGTTTAGTTGTGGGTTGACTATTCGTGGTTTTTCTTTTACGAGGTTCTTTATAGTCTTCACGATATCCTCTTCGGATGCTGAATCCACGGTCACGCCATTCGTTAGTATTGAATTCGCGGAGTAAAGTATCTCCAAATGATTTATTATATAAATCATTCAATTCCTTCTCATTTGTGATTTTATTTTTAGATTTAGCTTCTCTTACACTATTAGTGGCGTTAACATGTGCTTTGTCAAATATTGCATTAACTTCATATTGACCATGATTAACTGTATGTAAATCTAATTTTTCTGAAGTACGAATATACCATAACTCTTTATCAGAAACAATAATGTGATCTTTACCACTTAATGTTCTTGAATATTTAATATCCGTAGAACTAGGGAATGTATGGCCTTCATTATTGGAAATTGTGCGGATTGTATTTACTTGTTTTCCTACATAGAAATCCCGGAATTGGATAGTTCCTTCACGACCTCTTATTTCTTTACCTGTTAATTGACCAGTTTCGGGATTAAATTCATAACCGTAACGACTTTTATTTTTAACTTTTTTACTTGACCATTTTAGAACTTCATCAAGTGCTTCTTCAGTTAATGGTAAATCTTTTTTCAAATCAGATACTTTTTCATCATATTTTACTTCGGTCACCGGTTTAGGTTTAGGTTCTGGCTTATCCTTTTTAGGTTTAACAGTTGGTTTAGGAGTAGGATGTGCATCAGCACCTAAAGCTTTCTTTTTCAAATCGTTGAATTTTCTCTCCAAAAAAGCCAAACGTTTTGCATGTTTATTTATTTCTTCTGCAGAGGCATTAGGATTATTCTTCAACCATTCCTTTTGCTTAGGAATGTTACGTTTATAATTTTCATATTTTTCTCTTTCACCCGGACGAAGATTCTTATACAATTGTTCCTTTGTAGGTTCAGGCAATTCTTCTTCAGCACGGCGAACATTTACAGATAAAGGAGTTAAATTAATAATTGGAGGATTTTCCGGAGCATCAGTTTTTGTTTCCCAAACAGTCAAGTAAGTGCATCTGCATAATGGATGGAATGGAGGGAATTGCCCACCTTTAATTAAATCAACAATATTATGAACTCTTTCTTCTCCACGGCCTTCATAAGTTAATCCTTTATCAGTATTATAATGATAAGCATAATAAAGACAAGTGCTGCAAACATGATTATCTTCAGCAGTTAATATTTTTACCTGAGTGTAACCTTCATTCAAATATGATTGAACCATTCCAGTATTCTGCATACGTGATGTTTCAGTTTTAGCAATCATTGTAGCTCTTTGCCTAGCTGTGAATGGTGACCCATCTAACGGAGTTACACCTGCTTTCTGCAAAGTCCTTGCAAGATTATAAGGGTTTTCACCCATGATAATTGCTTGTAATATTTTATTTTTCACAGTAGATTGAACATCAGCAGTTAAGTTTTTGATTAAATCATAATTGTAATCTTTAGCCAATCTGATGGCTTGTATATCTGCATCGGTATAACGAAGAGTTTCTTGGATATTATCATATCCTTGTCTTTTCCCTTCATCATATATTTCATCAAGCAAATCATCTACATTTTCATAATGGTTATCAAGAATATCATCCCATGAATCTTCCAATGAATCAAAGATTTCTTTTTGTAATTCTACATCTTCAAATGCTTTTTCTTTTGCTTCATCTGAGTTTAACCAAGCGATAGTTTCATCAATTTGTGAATCAATTATATTATCTATGATTTGATAGTAACGTTTGGTGTTGTCATCATCAATGCTTTTACTATCGAATAATTCCCATAAATCCAATTCATCAATTAATAATTGATTGGTTAAAATACGGTCAGAAGCAAGTATACTCATCTATATTCCTTCCCTAATCTTTCCATTAATAATGCTTTCTGTAAATTCTTATTTTGCAATCTTAAACTTTTCTGGTCACCAACGGTTAATAGTTGATTAACACCGGCTTGACCATATCCTAATGGTTCATTACCCCATTCAACAGGGTCCCATCCATAAGTCTTACGGATTTCATTAACAGTACGTACACCATCACGAACCTGTGTTGATTCAATGTTGGCACGTTTCAATTCATCTTCAATATCCATTTCATTAAATTGAAATACTTCATCAAAACCATTACGGCCCAATGCTTTGTTGAAACCTGCTTCGTAGAATTTGGCTTTAGCATTCATTACATTTTTGAACTGTTCTTTCTGAGCTTCACCATTACCACTTCCAAGGTTAGCAGTTTCAATTACTCCAATCATTGCAGGAGGAACACGGAATAATGATATTATCATGTCTCTGCACATGTTCATCATATTAACGTAATCCATATCCTTGTTATTCATTTTTGCAGATTGGTAAGTTGCACCTTTAACTGCCAACATTCCACCATTCTTTCTGACTTGAGCAGTGATTGCAGCTTGAAGACGAAGCAACTCTGCATTGAATTCTTCAACATCAATATCCTTATCAAAACTTAAGATTGCTGTTGGATCAATACCTTCGTTCTCCATGAGTTTTTGATTATAATCCAATCCGAGCCACATCATCAGTAATGGTTTCTGTATTGTTTCCAGTTTGGATAATCCGAATTTGGAATCTTTGAAGTCAATGCTTGGCTCGTAGATATGAATCAGTTCATCTGGTTCATATCTGATATTTGGTTTGTTCCTGAATCCGTATTGGTCAGTATCATCAAACCAACGTAACACACTTGCAGGGACATATTGCAGACCATTAATGATATGGTAGTTATTGTGGTCATAATCGAATTCTTCATAGTTTATTTCAATGAATGTGTCTCCTACGAGTTCTTGACTGTTCACAATTTGTTTAATGAATACTGGGAATGTTAAACTTGATTCGTTAGCTTCAGGATGATTGAATAAATTAGTCAAGTATCGGACATTATTAACGTTCACTGTGAATTCATCTGGATTGTTTATATTAAATCCATTAATCAGAAAAGTATCACTGATTGCATTTACACAACTATAAACATAAGGATTCTGTTGAGCTTTTTTGAAGAAACCAAATTGTCCTGCTGTCTTGTTAGCTGTGTTGAATAAAAAACCATATTGTCTCATGTATTCTTGGAATAAACTATCCTCATATGGTTTTCGGAGTACTGGCATTACAGCATTCCTGAATTTAGATTTCATATTCATACGAAAGTTATCTAACATTTTAGTTTCCTCCAAAGTATATGACTCCTAATGGTGTTGCAGGAGTTGTTATATTTGCTGGACCATATAATCCACCACGCCACATGTCTGGGCAATGGTCGTTTATTTTTAATGGCCTGTCTTCTCCTCTTTGTTGGGCTTTTTTATCCCAACTATAGGTTTGTGCTTGACTGATACTGTTAGTACAGTCTTGATGTATTAGGAATTTGTTATTATTGAATAAGTCTTGAGTTTTTTTGATGTCTTCATATGTATCGGGTGCATAGGTTTTGACTCGCATTTTTAACCGGGAATCTTTTTGACAAGCAGTTTTTAATGATGCTGCATCGTGCGGTAGGTAGACTGTGTTGTTTTCATTTAATTGGTATTTGTCTTGTAAATGAACAATATCGTCCACCCTTTCAGAGTCAGATTGCGCAACTCCTATGTCTTCTTTGTCATAGTAGGTTTCTTCCAATAGGTAATAGGTGTTTCCTTGATTAATGTCTCTGTGTATTCCCATTACTCCGAAGGTTGTTACTGTGCTAACTCCGTAGTCGCAACATATGTTGATTTCATGAATCCTTTGACTTTCGGGGAATTCATCTTTCAGGTAATTCCATGTGAAGACATTTTGTTTTGTGTCGAACATGTCATAGATTGCTCCTTCGGCAATAACCCATTCACCCAATATATTTCTTTTGTAGAAGACTTCACTTTTCTGATTAACACGTTTCAATTCTTCTACATATTCCTGTGGCAAATTAGGATTATCATCCAAGAGGAACTTCCATGTCTTGACAGTTCCAGCCTTTAATAATTCATGGTCGTTAATGTAATTAGTGAAAATGTAATGATAAGGACTGTCTGGGTTGGTATTCCAGAACATTTTTGCACCGGTATCACTGCAACGTGATACGGCCATCTCTACTGCGGATTGTGGACATCTTGCTATCTCATCAGCATACCATCCACCAACACTCATTCCTGCGATGACGTCTACGGCTTTCTCATCATTGAATCCCATGCAATAGCATATTTTATCTTCAATGTATAATTCACCGTCATATTCTTTATATTCATGTGGAATATCTTCGGTGTTCATCATTGCAAGTAATGGATTGATAACATTCCTTTTCAATGATTTTGAAGTTTTTCCACTTATCAAAAATTCATGGGATTTTGATTCAGCTAAGAATGTTAACCATCTTGCATTGCAGGTGATTGTTTTTCCAGACCTTACTGATCCATGAGCAATGTTAATCCAAGCATCTGAGTTTTCAAGAAAATTTATGGCTGTTCTTCCGAATTCACCATATTCGAAATAATTCTTAGTTGGTCTCATCTTCTCGCCTATGCTTCTCTTTACTTGCAGATATAGCATCAGCAAGACCAGTTAAACCTTTGTGAGTAACATCGGCTTCGATTTTATCTCGTTTTCCATACAAGTTTGGATGTCTTCTTTCAAGCATCCATGCTGCAGCTTGCCAATGTTCCATACTGGCGCTTGTTATTACTTGCTCAAAATTATGCAATGCTTTTGCTTTTGCTTTATCAACACATTCTTTGAACTTAACAAACTTGGTTCGACCTTTAGCATTCTCTGCTCTGTCAATCCAATTGTAATAAGTTTTTTCAGATATGCCTACGTATCCACATGCACCAAGAATACTATCCCCATTCTCAATTGCCTCACAAAACTTCTCTTGCAATTCTGGAGTTAATTTAGTCTTAGCCATAAGGATTACCCCCCTCTTTTTTTTAATACTGTAATAACTGAAAATAATAAAAAAAATAAAGTTAAATTTTCTCCAAGACATTCACTCGGATATGCTCTGCAATGGCCCTCATCAAGTTAGGTGGTACACTATTACCAATCCTTTCTTTGACTTGATTATCCGAACCAATCCACTTGAATTCATTATCCTCATATGTGAAAGATTGCAATATGCTTAACTCTTTAACATCTAATTCACGATTCTCTTTATAGTGAACTAATTGAGGTTTACGGGTTATGGTTGGACATGGCCTATTCGGTAATAGTCTGTAAATATCCCTGGTCTTAGTTGGGAAGTTAGGAACATCACCACTCTTTTGACCTGGACGTAAATATCTTGCATATCTTGTGATGCTTGAATTATTAGGTTTAATCTTACCCTCCAAATGTCCAATACTCTGTTTGCAGGTTATTGGTTTATTTTGAGGTTTTGGATGTGACGCCGGTATGCCCAAATCTTTACGAACACCAATGAATATCATCCTCTGCCGACTAGTTGGACAATTATAATATTGGGCATTCATCAGTTTGGCCCTGACATCATAACCTGAGTTTTTCAATTCATGTAGGATGTCTTTGAAGATGATCTTCATATTACCTTTCACCATACCAGAAACATTTTCCATCACGAATGTCTTTGGATACAATCCACGTAATAATCGGACGTATTCATGGTATAGTTGATTTTTGGTATCGCAGAAGTCACGGGCTCCAGCAGTACTGAATCCTTGACATGGCGGTGACCCATCAAATAAATCTAATTCACCAGGTATCAATCCGGTTATGTCAAGGACTTTTTCAACACTTAGTTTGTGGATGTCACCATAGTAGATTGGTGTATTGGGGAAGTTTCTTTGGTATGTTGCTACGGCATGTGTATCCATTTCAACTGCTAGCAGGACTTCATATCCTGCTAACTTATATCCATAACTGGAACCTCCGCATCCACTAAATGTTGATATAACCTTAGGTTTCTGAGTAGTCTGATTTTGGGATTTCATACCCACACCTTGGACAAGTGACTGTTTCAATACCGTCAGCTATGGATTCATCGTATTCTGGTTCGTCTTCAGGGATTATCATATTAGTGTCTAGGTTGATGTCCTCTTCTTTTACTGTTGAGGTTTCTTCAACTGTAGCCTTATCATTGTTTAATCCTTGGAAGCCTAATATGTCATCATTGTTGAATCCAGTTAAACTTGTGTTGAATCCTGATTCTTTGAATTCATGGAATATATTAACGAGTTTATTTTCATCGAATGTTCCCATGACCTTGGTATTATTCAATACTAAGTTCAGGGCCTTCTCCATATCTTCTGAATCAAGGTTTTTATCATTGTCTGGGAATACCCATCCGTATGAATCATTCAACTTTAACAGGTTTAGTTCTGCATATAAATCATTGTCGAGGATGTATTGGTCTAATAAGACATCGAATCTTTGATGTCCTCCAATTATCCTGTGATTTTGCAGGTTGATTAGTATTGGTTCTACTA
>Ga0310690_10008195_pt1 | contig 13302 bp, 34 predicted proteins | sample AusTroGonzalo_MG_2_FD_207661 | JGI IMG/M metagenome (GOLD analysis project Ga0310690, IMG submission 207661) | Bovine rumen microbial communities from tropical cattle in Woodstock, Queensland, Australia - Gonzalo_04 (v2) (version 2) | ecosystem: Host-associated > Mammals > Digestive system >... | reverse complement strand
GCCATTGTATTTCTCCTGTTGAAGTTTATGTTAAAATTATACCGTACTTCACAAGAAAAGTAAAGTACGGTTATTATGATTAATTTGAATGTCTATTGTTCATCGTCAACTAATTCCATATAATTCGGAAGTTCATCGTCAATCCAATATATAAGGTTATCATTGACATCTGTTTCAAAATCAACTTGACATTCAAGATAAAATTCAAGCATAACATTAAACAAATTGTTATACTCACGCTCTTTATTTGTTTTATATTCTTTGTAATACTTTTCCTTAAACTCACCTATACAATTTGGTATAAAACTACAAAAACCAGAACGACTTGAATAATGTTCCTTTAGGTATTCATTAAATTTTTCAGGTTTTGTGACAAAACACCAACGCTTTAAGGCATTAATACGAAAGTCAACTGTCATAACTAACTTATCAGTTTCAAAATTATAAAAACGAGGTGAGTCAAGTCTTTTATATTTAATTGAACGAATCACATTTCCTGTAGCAAACTCTAACTGACCTTTAACAATATCAACCCATTCTTTACACAAATCTGTTTCATATTCGTTATACTTTGTTAACTCATAATGCTTACCTTTTGGATTATCACCACAACCATCCATTCTTTCATTGTAATCATTTTCCATATCACAACTATAATAAACAGTATCATAAAATCCATAAAATTGATTAACTGTTGTGTAGTATTCTGTCCTCATAGTAAATCTCCTTATATCTGTAAAGTGTATGATAAACAATGTAACACTAACTTATTGTGTTTGTTTAGTGTTATATCTACATTGTGATGAGTCTTGCAAGATATATCACCCTCTTTGCATAAGGTATCAATCAGGCAATGAAAAGTAAATCTTGCACAAGGCGTATCTTGTTTATATTCTCTGATTGCTCTTTCTACATTATCACCCCAACGGTAATAATATGCAATCCTTTCTAAATCAGATTTTATGGTCATCGCTGTTCTCCTTAATACTCATCACACCATATCAATACATTATCTGAGGTGAAGTAATAAAAAAGCCAATCACCCTCTGGACAATCTGTATATGAAATGTGTTTCTTAAATGTTTTGCCGTCATTTTCCATTATGATATCTGCCTTATCACCTTTTACTTTAAGATGAATATTGGTCAAGTTATCATCACTCTGACGAATCTTGTTATCAACTATCATTCCGTTGACTTCTTGTAAAAACCAAAATGCACCATTACCTGCATTCATAGCAAAAGTTTTTACACCGTCTGTATAGAGATAACTCAATAACATCTCTCTGTAATAATTTTCAGTTCCATAGCATTGAGCCATCATATCTTGAAGTTCTGCGGTTTCTGTTGTCATAGCTTTTATCCTTTCCTGTTGAAGTTAATGTTATTATAACTCATATCACTTAAAAAGTAAATTGAGTTTGTTATGATTAATTCTTATATTGATTATAAAAGAAAACGGCACCGCAATCGCAAGTACCGTTTTATTGTTTTATTTGACTACATTTTCGAACCAAGTATCTCCTAATTCCTTTCTTCGTTTATAATCAGCGTTGGCTTTTTTCTTATCAACAGGTGGTACAGGATACAAACCTGTTCGTTCCTGTAATACACTTAATTGTTTAAGACTCAAGCCGGTTCGCATTTTAACATAACTTAATGAGTTATACAGACTACTTGAACAACATCTTCTATATCGTTCTTCGTCTTTTTTATTGATTCCCCATTTGTCACAAATATACTCATCACCAATAACAAGAGAATCAATTCTTTCAGCAAGTAATTTTCTTCTTGCTCTTGCTTCTCTTGACTTTTGATTTTGGTATAATCTTTTTCTTTCAGCTTCTTCGTCAACATTGCCTTTTTCATCAAGTTTGACTTGCCCAAGTTTTCCATATTGTCTTGTCTTTTTTGTTTCCTCAGTCATAATTATTCCTTTCATACTCTTTGACTTTACATTAAACCTTATAACACAAAAAAGTTAAGAAAGTGTAAATAATTTAAACTTTTTCACAATTTTTTATTCATCATTTTCGTCATCAGGTAATAGACTTCTAAATGTATCTTCTTCATCTTTGATTTGAACAACTGTCCAATTTTTATCACTTGTGTCCATTTCAATTTTAACATTTCCTTTTGTTTCAATTAAAGCCATACCACCGTAATCAATTAAATAATCATTCTTATTTTCTTGTATTGCTGATCTGACTTTATTATTATATTCAACAACACATACGGTTCCTGAATCTGCAAAGAAGTCGTGACGAATGATTTTACTTTCGTTCGTAGAAGATAATGTATTACTCCAATCTCCAAAGCCTGTGTTTGCCGCAAGTGCATTTGTTGTTCCTGCAAGTTTATTAAGTTCTTGTGTAACCAACTTAATAAACTCCTCATCTGTTTTATAATCTTTACATATTTTATCCCAAGTGCTATTAGGTAAAACATAGCAAGGGTCTGTTACGATATATTGTGTCATTTGATTTCTCCAGTTAAAGTGTTTTCCAAGTAAAATGCCCGTTATTGATTTGGTCAACACGGGCTTGCATTTGTTCTTCGGTTTCATAACTTTCGTATTCCACCGCTACTATATCAGAGTTAGTATCATCAAGTTCGTATATTTCAACCTGACCTTCAACATTTAGATAACTTGATATAGAATCTTTATTTACATACGCTTTTAGTTCAGACATCTCCGTTCTCCGTCATCACAAACTGTTTGCCCTGTCATAAGTTCTCCGAGTATTTTTGAGTATCTATCTCTCTCGCTACCCTCTGAACACATCATAGCATCTAAATACTTCTTTATGGCAACTTCACGCTCAAGCTGTTCAGTTTTTCCATAACAAGTAACTGTTACAATATCTTTACTCATCGTTCATAACTCCAAAATATTTGATTTCTTCATCGTTCATACCTATAACTTCTTTCCAAAAGTATAGTTTTTCTTCTTTTGAATCTCGCTCTTTGAGTTCATACAGATAACCAACACACTCATTAAGCAACTGTTCAAGTCTTTCTTTATTCATTGTAATCTCCTCTATCGTCAAAAGGTTTGTCTTTAAGGTCATCATCTTCAAGCACATCTTCTATACATTTATGCTCTTTAGCTGATTCACTAATTGCCAATTGTATTTCCATCATAGCCACAATAGCCTTAAAATCTTCAACTGTTTGTTTGTCAATGTTATCAAAGCCGTTATGTTCAACTAATCTGTCTCCCTCATCATTACAACAAGTTGATAAAGAAAACCCACATACAAAAGGCGGATATTCATCGTGTGTTAAGGTATTCATAAACTTTAAGTTTGCCATAGTTGTTCTCCTTTAATCTCCATTTGTCCAACGCTCACAAGTTCTTTTGTCTGTGTCGTCAACCTCATCTTCATCATCAATGCCAAGAAAAGCATTGAGCTCTTGTTTAGCACCATTCAATGAGTTAGCGTTATATGAATCTTCTTCAACTTGAAGTCCATAGTCATTAGATAACTCATCTAAATAATCTACAAATTCATCTCTGTCATTATAATTTAAGAATGTCCAAGTTTCACTTCCACCGTATGGTTTAGTTACTGTGACATTATAGACTTTTGTCATTGATATTTCATTCATTGTGATTCTCCTTATTCTGCTGCCCAACCACCAATTAAGGTATAAGGCTTTTTATTTTCTTCTCTGACTTCTACTGCTAAAGCACAACCCCACTTTTCAGTATTGTCTTCAATATATCTTTCTGCTTCAATGCGGTCGGAGAATACCTTACTGCTATTCCTTAAACCACTCATTGTTGAGAAAGAGCCGTTGTATGGGTTATTGCCATACATACGCTTACAGTTCTTGACGAATGTTTCAAAACTCTTTTCAACTTCAAGACAACTTGTAGTGTTGAAAGTTTTTGTAATAAATACTGCACCCATTTTGATTCTCCTATATTAACTCTGCTACTTCTTTGAGTATCTTTTGTTTCCATTCTTGGTCTTCAAGTAAATCACGATAAGACGGCACACCACTTACACCATTTTTCTTTGCTTCAACCCACATTTCAAATTCTTCGTCAGGGTCAAAGTTATCAGCGTATTCAGGTAGATTATGTAGGTCTTCTAAATAAAAACCCCAGTCTTCGCCAGCTGGTGTGTATTGATGAATAAACCATTGTTCGTCATCACTCTCTCTGCTAACACCAAATCCGTTATCCTTAAGAATTTTGATAATCGTTTTATTGCGTCTTGCCATTGTAGTATCTCCTTTTCTAAATTGCACAAAATGCTTTAAGTTGTTCCATAAAGCCATTGAAAGATTTATCACTTTGCCCAAGACAATAATGTAAATCTTTTGTTGTTAAATATTTATCACAAGCATAATACTCATACGGATATATGATTCTTATTACCTTAAACAACGAGGTTTTCCAGTCATAGTCAACCTCGTGATTATAATCATCAATATCTACAAAGTATCTAAACTCTTGTGGTGTCAAAGTCACTAAATCAACTTGACAACCCGTTAATACTTTCTTCAAGCATTCAACCATTTTATGTGTAGGTTTAACTTTCATTTTAGACATCGTTGTTCTCCCTTATGCTAATTCTTCATCAAGTTCCATTGATTCAACTGTATAAAAGTGAGCCGATTCAAAGTAGACATCATCATTGACTTTTATGAAATCTCCCTCTTTACTAAACTCACAATTTTCGCCATACTCTTTGTTGAGTTTTCTTGCATACTCAACCGCTTTATTATAATCTGACAATACATAAATTGTCTTATCATAATACTCACTTGACGGTTGAGTCTGATTAACTAAATATAAAGTTGTCATTGATTTTCTCCGTTGAAATTATGTTTAAATTATACCACGCTCTACATAAAAAGTAAAGCGTGGCTGTTATGATTAATGTTGATATATGTTTATGATTATACTTCGTTTTCCTTTACTTCTTCAACATCTACAACTTTATAGTCTTCGTCCATTAATTGTTCTTCTTCAATGATTTCAAAGCCCTCATAGTTTTCTCTTGCTTCTTGCTCATTTTCAGCATCAACAAGATAAGTTAGTTCAATAGGTTTTGTGACTAACACTCTAACTTTATATTTCTTTTTCATAGTGATTCTCTTTTAATGTTTATCTAATTGTATTCCATTTATTTCTATATCATTGTTCTTTTTAAGAAAAGCAACTAATGACTTTAATGCTTTTTCTTGCTCTTCACTTTCGTGCCAACAATGAATAGTGTTTTCTATTTCATCGGCAAGCATACTCCAATTACCATTATAATAACTTAACCAACCATAGATATTATAATGGGCAATCGTGAATCTCAAGTTCATCACATCGTATAAATCAACGCTAAACTTTTTCTTGCCTTTGATAAACGCTTGCATATCTTTATTGACTTTATTGTAGTCAAAGATATAATTGCCGTGTTCATCACTACCAATACTGTATTTATTCATATTGATTCTCCTTAACTGATTGTTAATTCTTCTGACAGATTTTCCATTGTCTTTTCAGCACATTGCAAATCTGTTGTGTATGTATCATCAAGATAACAATGGTCTTTAATGTCATAGATACAATACCGTTTAGATATTTTATCATAGACAATGTTATAAAAACCATTACCCTCAATAACTTCAAATTGTTCTTGCATATTGATTCTCCTAATTAAACATTAAGATTAAATATGCTGTTATCGATTGCAACCAAAACAGTCGCATCCAAAACAATCTTTTGTTATAAACGTGTGCAAGCATTACTTGTAATTGTGCAACGTGTGCCTGTGAATCTTTGTAATGCTCATACCAATCAATTCTATATTTTTGCATATCATTTTCTCCCTATATATCTTGTTATCCGATTTGTTGCGTGTGCGTATCTTTCGTAAAAACTTAAATTCGGAAAGCATAAATCACGAAATTGTTTATAACTATAATAAATCATCATAGTGTTATCCTTTCAATCTTATAGATTCTTATTCCGTCAATTTCCCCATAAGGACTATCGGCTCTTGCGTGGTCTCTATAATCCTCTGTTTCTTCCATTTTTGTTATGGCTTCTTCTTCGGTTTCACAATAATCAATAATCACATCATCATTGAGATTCCGAAAAGATACGACTACGGCATATTGATATTTTGTCATTTTAATTCTCCTTTTTGTAAATATCATAAGACTTAACATTTGTATCTCTTTTTATCAATTCAAGCATATGTTCTGCTTCTTTTATTGATTCAAAGTATCCACAGAAATTTCCGTTTACATATAAAACATATCTTATCATTGTTAATCCCCTAAATTATAAATGTTTCCAACTTCTTTAACTGTGAAAAAATCTGTTCGTAATATCTCAATAGCATCACTAACATTTTTTGCTTTTCCACATTCTTGAACAAAATGTGCTTGATTTGCATATTCAATCAAACCCTGTTCAGTAGCAATCTTTTTAATATTGCCTGCTGTATCATCTTCAATCAAATATAATTTACTCATTTTGATTCTCCTATGATTTCATAATTAAATCCATTATGACAATACCCAAAGTCATCAGATATTTTATCAATCAAGACTTCAGATACATAGTCATCAAGTTCTTTCTTTGTGAGTTTACCAAGTTCCTCATCAATTTCAACCTCTGTTTCGTATTCAGTAGGTATCATTGACTTCGCTTGTTTAATCTCTTTGGCACTAACTTTTCTATCAAAGTCTTGTGCCGTAATATCCCAATCGATATTACTAACCTTTACTTTAACTGTCTTCATTTTAGTTCCCCTTTAAGTTCTTTCATAGGTGTTTCAAGCATTTCAAGGATATGTTTATCATTGTCCGATTTTGCTTCATCTACATAATTGTTAATTATTTTAAGTAAAGTAGTTGTTGTATATTTCTCTGCATTTACACTAACTACATACTCAATAATTTCCGATATTTTGACTTGTTCATCATATGGTTGCTTAAAGTTAATATACATAAGCATTTGAAATAAGTCATACTCCATATACTCTGCAATACAAAACTCTCTGCCTATGATTTGCCAATTCTCATCAATGATATAAACACCATTATCACCATTATTAGTATCAAGGCGTTCATACTTATCAATTCCTATGCTATTCGTGCCACCAAAAAAGTTTCCTATGACTTGACATAATCTTGCCCAGCCATAACAATCATCGTTAGGGTTACGATAATGTTTTATATTACAATAAGCAAGAAATGCTTCTACACTGTCACGACCACCGTTCCAGTGTAAATAAACACCCAAATCTTTTTTCGGTGTTGTGATTACTGCTCTGTTACCCATAGTATTATCTCCTTAAATGTTAGTTGTTAGTAAAGTATGCCACGCTCTACAATATGAGTAAAGCGTGGCTATAATTATAAACTTAGTGGTCCTGTTTCCACTTCGCCAAATTCTTTACGAATTACTTTTGGTTTTATAGGATTTGTTTCATCAATGAATTCATAAGATTCATACGATTCGCCTTTGTGATAATGGTGTTCAAAATAACCCTTACCTGTCTTAAGACATTTTTCAATAATTTTATTTGCTTTAGCCTCATCAATAGGCTTTAAGTATTTAGGTATTGCCATTGTAGTATCTCCTGTTGAAATGTTAGTTAATTATACTCCGCTCTACAAGTAAAGTAAAGCGGAGTTGTTATGATTAATTTTCTAAAGTATTGATAAAAACTCCAATACTTCCTGCTTGTGGTCCTCGCATAATAACAACTATTCCCATTGCAATTGTAGGTATCTCATACATTGTTCTGTTCCTTATATCCGTCTATTGATTTCAATTCCACACAATCACAAAACGGCATAATCAATAGAAGTCCATTGCATACGCCAACTGTTGTATGGTTAACTGTTCCAAAGTTGTTTCCCTCACTATCAGAGGATAAAACAACTGGTAAATCGCCACATTGTTTTTCAATAAGTTTCAATCTGGCAATAAGTTTTTTAACGCTCATTGTTTGCATTGTTGCCTCCTATAAAGTTCTGTTGAAAATACACATCATCTGTCCAATACTTGAACGGTTGTGTGTATTGTCCATTGATAGTTTTTTCAGGTGTCAAGAGTATTAACCAAAACATCATTGAAAAAACCGTAATCCCTAATAATCCAAGTGTTCCAAGTAATATTTTCATTGTTGTTCCCCTTTAGAAAGTTCAGCCACAACCGCATCTAAACTGTGTTTGTCCATACCTAATTTGGCAAGTTGTTTCTCAATGCGTTCCATTTGTTTAACGTCATTGTTTTTCTTTGCTTCGATATAGGCTTCAATGTAATCACTCAACATTATGATTCTCCTTTCACTAAATTAAGGTTATCGTCAAGTTCAAGGTTATAGTATGTCATAACCTTTGTAATATAATCATCAAACCCATACTTATGTCTGTATGAGTTAGCGATAAATATAATTTTCTCAACATCAGGTTTCGGTTCGTTGAATCTTATATGTCTTTCAAGTTCTACCGAATACGGATGCTCGCCGTATGTTTTTTGATAGTTCTCAACAAAAGCAAGTATAGTCGCACCATCAACTTTAGATTGTCTTAATACTTTAGGTTCAACATACACTTTAGCATCTTCAGGTAAAGAAGTTTGAATAGGGTGTTCATATGTTAAATCAAATGCACCATAATCACTCACATTTAATTGACCCGTAACTTGTTTCATAACAATTTCTTCAGGGTCAAATCCTTTTGTGTCCTTAATGTCAACTACAACATCAAAGACAAATGTTGCTTTTACTTTAACCATTGTTTTCTCCTTTTGTTAATGTTAATCGTCTCTACCATAACTTGAAATTATGTATGTTCCATCAGAGTATAAATCTACACTAATATCCTCTGAATAGTGCAAGTTTATATTGTGCAAACGCCATAAATCGTGGTAAAATTTCACGGGTTTTCCTGCTAAAAACTCTTGTATCTTTTCATCACGAATCTTTCTTATAGATTCATCCTTGAAATGATACCCTAATCTTTCTAATCTCTCATCAGCATCCTTAACCAAAGAATCCAAATAAGATTGAACTTCTTCCAAAGTGGCTTTATGTGCCATACCTTTGGCTTTTGTTTCAAGTTCGTCCTTGTTTTCAAAATACATTGTCGTTCTCCCTCAAGGAGTCTACCCATTATTTTAGGATAGACTCCGTATCGTTAACATTTGGTTAATTTGCAAACTCAAAGTCATCAAACAACCACTTGACAGCCTCGATTGCTTTGCTGATTGCCTCAATGATTAAGACATCTTTCTTTTTCTCGTGGCAATTTCTTAACCACCCTTTGACATACGCAATACTGTTTTTGTCAAATTGAAAGTCTTGTCTTAAATGTTGGCAACAAATTATGCTACCAATTTCCGCAACAAGTTCTTCCCTTGCATACTCGTCCGAACCGAAAGCATTTCCTTTTGGTCTTTTTAATCTGCTTTCGTGTCCTGTTGCGTGAATCAACTCGTGCAATAGAGTAGCATATCCATTGTCTTTTAGCCACTCAATTTTAGGTATATTAACCTCATCTTGCACAGGGCGATAGCAAGCAATGTTTTGTTTGTCGCTTACTACTTTAATACCCTTTGCTTTTGCTTTCTCAATGATGAAGTTATATAAGCGAATATCCTCATCACTATGCTCAACCTTATTCTTTCGGCTGTCATACTTACTGAGGTCAATACCATCAATATCATCAACCTTAAACACGGTATAATGTTTGAAGTAATGACCTATTACAGGATTACCCTCTTCATCAAAAAGAAGATTATCGTTCGCATCTTTCTTTTGATATTCAATGGGCTTTGTTGTCACAGGTGCACCTTTAGCACCTTTTTTCACTTGAGCATTCAATTTCTTGGCTTGTTCATATGTTGCCCAGCCATTGACGGCTTGAAATCCGTTGCACATACCCAAAAAGGTAAGCAACAGACTATTTAAGCCTTGATATTCTTGCCCAGTTAATAAGTTAAAGGCGTTACTGTAATCCTTGAAAGAATATACAGTTTGCCATTTGTCTGTCAGTTTATCCAAGTTCTCAAGTATGGCTTGAGTAAACTTGTTCTGTTCAAACTTTGCCATTGTCTTTGTCCTTTCTCATATTTGTTAAAAGATGAAAGTTTGAGCGGTGTCGCTAACAGCACCGCTCTTTTTTCGTTCAGGTTAGTTTGCTTGCTGACCTTTAACCATTGACAAGGCTTTCTGTCTTACCTCATCAACATCAAGGTCTTCAACACGATAGCCACAACGCTTTGCGACTCTCGCCTTTATCTTTGGCAAGTCTTTGTTGAGTTCTTCCTCAACAATAACTTCAAACGCCTTTGTAGGTTTTGCGTTGAGCGTTGTAGTGCCATTACGCTCTTCCATACATTCGGCTCTGAATTGTTCGCACTTTTTTGCACTCACTTCTTTTTCAAGTTTAGCAATATATGCGTCTTTGTTGAGTTCTTTCTTTCTCTCGCCATAGATAATTTGCACTTCACCCGTTTCATTTACATACGGGTCGTGTTTGTTGATTCTTCTACCGCTTTTATCAACAGTGCTTGAAATCACTGTTGTTGGGTAGTTATCTTTTGCATAGTTTTTCTTGTCTGCAAAAGTGTTTTTCGCATTTTTCTCAACACAATGACAAAACATTATGTCAAAAATTTCAGCGGTCGGCATTTCTTTACGAGTATTCATTTTCGTATCCTTTTCATACTAGTTAGAGATAAAGGTATTTACATACCCCCAAAAGCACCATTGCTTTTGTCTATACCCTAAAATGCGGTGCTCTTAAGATATAGACAAGAGCAATGTTTATGTGCAATGCTCTTGTTTTTTAGCACACTTTAGTAAATCCGTAAAGTATGCTTTTGTATGATTAATTTATGCTTCACCAAGCATAAACCTTGCAACTGCCATTTTGGCAACCGTTGAAGGTCTATCCGACCAATAGTAGTATCTGTCAATACTGCTACCGTCTTCGTCTGGCTCTGTCCAACTATCGCCACCTAAAGCATAGTGGACATCAAGAGCCTTGTCCGCTAACGCAAGAGCAAAGTCTTGCAATGCGTGCTCTTGTTCTTGTTCAGTTAATTGGTTTTTGCACCCTATTAACTTTCTGCACCGTTCGATGCATTTTAACACTTGGGCTCTGCGGTGTTCGTTGCCATTGAACCCGTGTGCTTGCAAGCATACGGCTATCTCACCGATGCTTGTTGATAGCTTTTCTTGAATCGTATACGAGCAAAAGTGCCCACAAACGGTTGTCAAATCCCACAACCTAAAGAATAAATTTCTCATTGATTTTCTCCGATTTACAGCGGTGCTTGCTTACTACAATGCTCTAACAACACCGTTCTTGTTATTCTATGGATACCCCCCTATGTAAAAGCACCACTCTTAACATAAAAGGGTATCCCCCATACACCCCACCCCTGTTAATACAGATAAAAGCACCGCACTTAACAATGGGGGGGGTGTGTAATATTCGCCAGTATGCGTTATTGATATACGGGCGACAAATAATCCGTTACGGACTTACCTGTATTTAAACAGGTCTTGAGTCCGTAAATCAAGGACTCGTTATATTGAGATTCTGATTCGATATAATCAGAATCCAACAATAATTTATCATCTTCTTGAGTCGGAAAATGATAAGACTTTGCCGTCAATTTAACTTGACGGACTTTTTTATTGTTTTCCATTTTATTTTCTCCATAAATGATAAGTTAAACTAAACTCAATATACAAAAAACACACCGAACACAAAACCGTTTAAAGTTTATGTTCAATGTGTTAAAAAGTATATCATATAAGCACACCAAAAAACCATATAAACTCGATGCGTTTATATGATATACTCGTAAATAGGATATAATATTGAAAAAAATATCATAACAACTCAACACCGATAAAGTATTGAATTGACACACTTGCACTTCCGTGCTATCATAGAGAGGTTAGGTGCTTTCCGCCTGTCTATGCTTTCAATATACTATAAAAAAATTTTAAAGTCAATTATCAAATTGTATGATTAATATTAATCATAACTATTTTATTTTAAATTTTGAGCATAAAAAAGAATCGGCTTTTTTTGAGTGTATAAAAGCAAGTTTTAAATTATGGTATGTTATACAATAAAACTTTAAACCCCCTTTAAAAACTCAAAAAAACGGCTTTAAAAGGCATATACCATCCCCCTCCCCCCCCTTCCGAGCCTTTACGCACGAGGCATTTTTTGAGGGGTATTTAGCGAGTAGAAGGTTCGCAAAGCTTTCACAAATTCCAACGCCATTAAATAAAGCCTTATGATCCTGTAGCTTATGTCATCTATTTTGTCCACACTTGACAAGCCATTTCTTATACTTTACCCCGATGAAAAGCATACCACACTCTATCTAAGTCATTGTTTTTACGCTATTCTTATTTTTCGTCAATTTTCATCAATTTAGCCTTATATTTGTCCATTTTACCTATTCCATTGCTTTATTTCACACAATATACACAAATTGACTTTACTTAGCATAAAAACAACAGTAAAATACTCCTTAGTTTTAACAACAACATTTTAGAAAAGGACCTTAGAATGATTCAACTTGACGAAGAAGAATTGAACTCTTATTTAAAAAATCAAAAAGACATTGTTAAGAATTTACACGGAATGGACAATATTAGAAAGTGGTTTAGACTTTTAGAGTTTATACGAAAAGATACATCTGGTGAAGAGTATTTTTCTTATTATAAGAATGAACGACTTGAAGAGATGGCATATGGAGTTTATGTGGATCTTTTAAATGATTTAATTGAGATTGGTGTAAAGTTTCCTGAAACATTTCCTGAAGAACTTGATTTTGACTATGAACAAAAAGACCAAACAGCTTTAGAAAACGAAACTGAAGATACTTCTTACAGTGTTATCGTAAAGAATGAGTTTGGGAAATTATTTTATGAATTTTTCCCTACACTTGGAGAATTTAATTCGTTTAAGATAGAGTTTATAGATCCGATTAAAGATTCATTAGATGACAATGAGGGATGGGATAATGTTAACGAGTGTTGCTTTGAATTAGACCATCAACTTGTAGATCTCAGTTTAGTTAGAATTGAATTGGATAAAGAATTTGCTCCTGGAATACAAAAGTTTGAGGATAAAATTATAGATGCTATTCGTGATAATTTATTGCTTATCAAAAAAGCAGCGTATAGATCAAGAATTCCTTTAGGTGCTGAGTTGATGGATCTTGTTGAATATGATTCTGATTATCTAAACGATGAGGTTCTTCTTCACAATAGTGGATTTAAGTATAAAGGATCTGTTGACT
>Ga0310690_10008193_pt1 | contig 13304 bp, 12 predicted proteins | sample AusTroGonzalo_MG_2_FD_207661 | JGI IMG/M metagenome (GOLD analysis project Ga0310690, IMG submission 207661) | Bovine rumen microbial communities from tropical cattle in Woodstock, Queensland, Australia - Gonzalo_04 (v2) (version 2) | ecosystem: Host-associated > Mammals > Digestive system >... | reverse complement strand
TGTTCGACGGCGCCACCGTTCTGCAGGACGCCGTGAAGCTGGACAACCAGGTGCTCGTCGACTATATCACCGGCACGCTCGGCGGCAGCATCGGCGCGGGCTATGAGGAGCCCTACGGCCAGAACCGTATCGTCTCGGTCAATGCATAGCAGATACTGCCCCTGACCAAATACCTGCTGCCGCAAATGATGGATATAAATAATCCCCGATGGGAAGCCCGGCGGAGCGGGTTTCCATCGGAGAGCGACGAGCAGCGACATGGAAAACCAGATCATCATTACGCTGTTCCTGCGTGATGTCTTGCTTCACATCATGACATTAACGCAGACAAAGGCACCTGCTCCCCTTTTTAGGGAAAGCCGGTGCCTTTGTTTGTCAGGCGCTGTTTTGCAACGCTATTGTATGAGACTTAGTCGCCCAGATAGGCAGCGCTGAGCGTATCATCCGCCAGCAGTTCCTTGCCTGTACCATAGCGTACCACCAGACCGGTCTGCAGGATATAGGCGTGGTCGGAGATCTGGAGCGCCTTGTTTGCATTCTGCTCGATCAGCAGGATGGAAATACCTTCCTGGTTGAGCTCTTTGATGACCTGGAACATCTGGGAAACGATCACCGGTGCAAGGCCGAGAGAGGGCTCGTCAAACATCATCAGCTTCGGACGCGCCATAATACCGCGGGCAATGGCCAGCATCTGCTGTTCGCCGCCGGAGAGCAGGCCGCCGTACTGGCGTTCTCTTTCCTTCAGACGCGGAAACATCGCATAGACGCGTTCAAAATCCTTTTTTACTCCGTCCATGTCCTTCCTGTTTCCGGCGCCGACACGGAGGTTCTCCTCCACGGTAAGCTTGGCAAAAATCTGTCTCGCTTCCGGAACCTGGACAAGACCGGCTTCTACAATCTCGTAAGGCTTGTTGGAGATGGGCTTGCCGTCAAACTCGATGCTGCCCTCGGTGCGCTTCATAACGGCGGAGATGCACTTCAGGAGCGTGGACTTTCCGGCACCGTTGGCGCCGAGGACAGAAACGATTTCTCCCTCCTCCACTTCCAGTGAGACGCCGCGAAGGGCATGAATGCCGCCGTATGCCGCTTTCAGATTTTCAACCTTTAACAGTGTGGCCATTATTCATTCCCTCCCAGATAGGCGCGGATGACCTCCGGATTGCTCTTGACCTCGGCAGGCGTACCGACAGCCAGGGTCTTTCCGAAGTTCAGAACCGTGCAGTAGTCGCAGAGGTTGGAGACGACGTCCATGTGGTGTTCAATCATCAGGATGGTGATCTTGAAGTGACCGCGGATTTCGCGGACAAATTCAACCAGTTCCAGGGACTCGTCCGCATTCATGCCGGCAGCCGGTTCGTCCAGAAGCAGCAGCTTCGGATCGAGCGCCATTGCGCGGGCGATCTCCAGTTTGCGCTGGTGACCGTAAGGCAGGGAGCTGGCGCGCTCGTCCGCTTTGTCCTGCAGTCCGACAATTTCCAGCAGATTCATGGCCTTGTCGTAGAGAAGCTTCTCTCTCTTCAAATACTTGTCACTGTGGAAAATTGCCTGAGGAAGATTGTAGGTCGCGTCCTTGCCGCTGGCAATTACGACGTTTTCCAGAACCGTAAGATTGGAGAAAAGCCGGATATTCTGAAAAGTTCGCCCGATACCGAGTTGGGCAACGCGGTGCGGGGAAGAACCGGTGATTTCTTCGCCCATGAAGATAATCTTTCCGGCGTCCGGCGCATAGATGCCCGTAATGTTGTTAAAGATCGTCGTCTTGCCGGCGCCGTTCGGGCCGATCAGGCCGTGGATCTGTCCCTGTTCAATTTTGACGGAGAAGTCATCGATGGCGTGAACACCGCCGAAATGCTTTTCGACATGCTGCATCTCAAGCACGGGATTCTTGCTCTCCAGTGCGGCAAGCTTGTGCTCCAGCAGAGTGACTTTTTCTTCCAGTTGAGTAATGCGGTTGTCAGCTGCCGGGCTGTTAACTTCGTTGCTCATCACGCCGCCTCCTTTCTGGTCTCCGTCTTTCCTTCGCCCTTCAGTTTTTTGATCAGGCGTTTCAGAGAGAATTCCTTATAGCCGTAGAGGCCATTCGGGCGGAACATGATAATGAGAACCACCGCGAAACCGTAGATCAGCATACGGTAATTGGACAGCGAGCGGAAGACTTCCGGCAGCAGGGTGACCAGCATGGCGCCGAGCACAGAGCCTGTCAGAGATCCGAGGCCGCCGATGACCGTTGTGGTGATGAGCTCGATGCTCTTGTTCAGGGCAAAGTTCGTCGGCACGACGTACATCATGTAGCCTGCATAGAGCGCGCCTGCCCAGCCTGCGTAGACCGCAGAAAACACGAAGCTCATTCTCTTGAAGCGGAAGGCATTGATCCCGACCGCCTCGGCAGCCACTTCGTTCTCACGGATGGAAGTGAGGTTTCGCCCGTATTTGGAGTGGATAAAGCGCCAGGCGATAAAGAACGCCAGAATTGCGCAGATCACGCTGAAGAGCATGCTGGAGTAGTTGGGGATGCCGGGGAACCCTGCAGAGCCGCCGGAAAAATCTTTGAAATAGTTCAGCAGCACGCGTACGCATTCGCCGAAGCCAAGGCAGGTGATCAGGAAGTAGTCCCCCTTGAGTTTCAGGGTCAGGGAACCCAGCAGGAAAGCCACAAAACCCGCCAATGCCGCACCGATCAACATGGCGATCAGAAAATTGAAGTTATGGCGGACAATCAGGATGGCCGCAGCATAGGCTCCGATGGCCATGAAGCCGGCGTTGCCGAAAGAGAAAAGCCGGGTGAAGCCTGTCAGGACCGCCATCCCGAGAATCGCAATGATGTTGATGCACAGCAGAACGACAACGCCCTGAATATAAGGATTGATATGAAGGAAGCTGCAGACGGCATTGTTGATGTTGTTGAAAGCGTCAATCATCTCAGGCCCTCCTTATGCTTTATCCTGAACATCAACGCCGAACAGGCCGCTCGGTTTGACGAGTAGCAGGACGATCAGCAGTGCAAATGAGAAAAAGTCACGCAGGCTTGAGCTGATATAGCCGGACACCATCGTTTCCAGGACGCCGAGCAGCAGAGATCCGACGATCGCGCCGGGGACGCTGCCCAGACCGCCGACCACCGAAGCAACGAAGGCCTTCAGCCCGATGTTGCCCATGGTTGGGAAGACGTTGTACTTCATGCCGTAAAGGATGCCCGCTACGCCGGCAAGGGAACCTGCCAGCAGGAAGACAGAAGCGATGGAGCGGTCCACCCGGACACCGAGAACGCGCGCTGCTCTGGAGTTGCAGGCGATGGCGCGGACGTTCAGACCGAATTTGGTTTTATTGATGAGGTAAATCAGGAAGACCAGGATCACCGCCGTGAGGATCAGGCTAATCAGATCCAGCACACCGAGATATGCGCCGGCGATCTCGATGGTCGATACGGGAAGCTTGAACTTGAAGGAACGATACTGTCCTGTGAAAACCAGGTTTGCAACCTGCTGGAAGATGGTCGAAAGGCCCATGGCACCGATCATCAGAAACATATTGGGGGCGCCTGTGCTGCGAATGTGCCGGTAGACGACCTTTTCGCAGAGGAAACTGATCAGCGCACCGCCGCAGACGCCGAGCAGCGCCGCAACCAAAAACGGAACGCCGACCATATTTGCGAACACGATCGCGACATAAGCGCCGAGCATGGCGAATTCACCGTGTGCCCAGTTGGAGAAGTCCAGCAGACTGTAAATGAGAGAATACCCGGTTGCCAGCAGCGCATAGATACCGCCGATGGAGATTCCCGTGATTAGCTGTTGCAAGAACATAAGGCTTTCCCTCCTACGATTCCATAATTCTAAAGAAAGGGGGGAGGAGCAAGTCCTCCCCCTCTCTCGGGAAATAATTCCGGATAATCAGATCAGTCGACAACAGCCTCGACAGTCTTGACAGGAGTCTTCACATGCGCGCCGCTTGCATCGGTGGAGAACTCGAAGACTTCGCAGGCCATGACCGGGTTGTGGGTCTCGGCATTCATGACCAGCTGGCCGATCAGGCCTTCATAGACTTCTGTGGCCTCCAGCGCGTCACGGATGGCAGTGGGATCCGCGGAGCCGGCACGGGTGATGGCGTCAACAATCCAGTACACACCGTCACGTCCGAAGAGGCACTCGGTCTCCTTGGTTCCGCCGTACTTTTCAACGATCTTGTCCGCAAAATCGTTTGCCTCAGGCAGAGCAAAGCCGATACGGCTGACATACTGGCAGCCATCGAGCGCGCCCTGAGCTTCCTCGGCGAGCTGATCGGAATCCCATCCGTCATGGCCCATCAGCATGCAGTCGATACCCATTTCGCGGGCCTGCTTGGCAAAGGTGGCGTTCATGGCATAGTCGTTCATGACCACAAAGATGATATCGGGATTGGCCTTTTTGATCTTGGCAAGCTGTGCACGGAACTCTCTGTCGCCGGCCTGGCACTGTTCCTTGGCAACGAACTCACCGCCGTTTGCAAGGTAGGCATCCTCAATGAACTGACCAACTGCTTCGGAGTTGGTGTCGCCGTTGATGGTGAACAGAGCGCCCTTCATCAGACCGAGGTCCTTGGTAGCATAGGTGCCGACAACCGTGCCGATGTAGGCATCCAGGAAGCACATACGGAAGGAATAGGGATGCAGGTTGCCCTGCTCATCGATGGTGACAAGTTCGTTGGAAGCAGCGGTGCCGATAATGGGAACCTTTAGTTCATCCGCAACAGAGGCCATCGGGATGTTGCAGGAAGAGAAGTTGGTGCCGATCTCTGCAACAATGCCGTTGTCGGTGATGAGCTTACGGAGCGCATTCACGGAGTCGGCGGAGTCACCCTTGCCGTCCATCGGAACGAGCTCGAGCATTTTGCCGTCCAGAACGCCGCCCGCGGCGTTGATTTCTTCAATGGCTTCCAGAGCGCCGTACTTACCGGCGTTGCCCCAAAGGGCAGTGGACTGGGAAAGGTCACCGATGTAGCCGATCTTGATGGTGTCGGAATCGGCAAAGGCCGTGGCAGCGAGAGAAATGACCAGGACTGCCATGAGGAGCAGGGACAGTGCTTTTTTCATTTTGCGATTTTCCTCCTTGATTTCATTTTCAGCATTCATCAAATTGATGCTTGTGGATATAGTTTAAGAAAAATCCGTCATTTTGTCAAGACCGTTTTTGTTTGTTTTTGACCGAGTTTCAAAAAGCGTTTTTATCAAAAATCTACGATTTGTGGCGCTTTTCTAGAAAAACACTAAAAAATCAGTATCATTTTGCGGTTTTCTATTTTTGCAGACTGTTGGTTTATTACCGATTTGTTTTGAATTTTGTAAACCTGCACAAATAATATCGTGGGATTTTGTGGATTTTCAATGCAAGTAAGTTGATGGGTTTTCTGCGGGGCACAATAAAAACGGTGCGGGAGCTTTGCCCTCCCGCACCGGGATATTTCGGAGCTTCTGTTCACTCCTGCGAATACAGGACCTGGATATGCTGCTTGTCTGCGTAATCTTCAAACTCTTCCGGCAACGGCTGGTCTGTGATGATCAGATCCACGCTTTCCAGCCCTTCAAAGAGGTGGCTGGCTGTTCCTTCGAATTTGGTGTGATCCACTACCAGAATCTTCTTCTTTGCACTCTTCAGCATCTGCCGGCGAACATTGGCTTCGCTGATATGGTTGTCCGACAGTCCGTATCTCACATTCAGCTTCGGGCAGCTGATAAACGCTTTATCCGCATAGTACCGCTGCAAAGCTTCCACGGTATTCGGGTCGGCGAACGAGGAAGTCCGCCGCCGAAACACACCGCCGATTCCGATCAGGTTGACATTGGTGTTCTCCTCACTGAACAGGTTGCAGACAGCCAGCGAGTTGGTGACCAGCGTTACGTTCAGCTCAAGCGCAAGGATCATCTCTGCGATGGCAAGGCAGGTCGTGGAGGAGTCGAGCATGATCATGTCATTCTGCTGGATTTCTCTGACTGCTACCGCAGCCATCCGCTCTTTTGTATGCTGGAGGTAAGATTTGCGCAGCTCGATGGGGTATCCCTTGTCGTATTTTTCGACCAGATAGGCTCCGCCGTGGGTACGGGTCAGTTTTCCGGCCAGTTCCATCTCCCGAAGATCGCGCCGTACGGTCTCTTCGCTGCAGTTCAGCATTTCGCTCAGCCCCGGAACCAGAACATATCCGGCTTTCCGGAGCTCCTGCTCGATCAGATTCTGTCTTTCGATTTTCAGCATATCCGTCGCTCCTTTCTCGATTCTTTTTCCGTTTTGTTGATTATACATCATTTTCGGTCATTTCGTCAAACTCTTCTTTTTTTGTTTCAATATTTTTGTCTGATTTTTTGGTTTAGTGTTGACTTATGACCGTTTTTGGTGTACAGTTGAAATGTGTGGATCTCATTTCGTCATTTTGTACCGTCAGAGTCTCTGAGGTAGTCAGGAGGTACCCATGTGTGACTTTGGTTCCTTCTTCCTTATGAATACGGAGGATGTCAAACACTACGCCGTCGAAGTGCTTCATTTCTTTTCACCGGACGAAGCACTTGAGAGCCGGGAAATCGGCGACGGCAACATCAACTATGTCTTTCAGGTCCGATCCCTGCGGGATGGGCGTTCCGTAATTATTAAGCAGGCTGATCGTCTGCTGCGCTCCTCCGGGCGTCCTCTGGATCTCTATCGCAACAAGATCGAAGCTGCCGTTCTCAGTCTTGAGGCTGAACTCGCGCCCGGTCTGGTGCCTGAGGTCTATTTCTATGATGAGACGATGTCCGCCACCTCCATGGAGGATGTCTCTTCCTGCCGCAATCTCCGTCGGGAACTGATGGCGGACCGGGTTTATCCGCATCTCAGCGCCCGTATATCGGATTTCCTGGCAGATACGCTCCTGCCCATGACGGATCTTGTCATGGATGCGGAGGAGAAAAAGAAAAGCGTCCGGTTTTATATCAATCCGGAGCTCTGTAAAATTACGGAAGACCTGGTCTTGACAGAACCGTATTACGATTATAAGGGTCGTAATATCATTACCGAAGGAAATGAGGATTTTGTCAGGACCTTTCTCTATGAGGATGAAGTCCTTCACACCGAGGTTGCGAAGCTTCGCCTCGGTTTCATGAACAATGCGCAGTCGCTTCTGCACGGCGACCTTCATTCCGGTTCCATCTTTATCAATGAGACGGATTGCAAGGTTCTCGACCCGGAGTTTGCCTTTTACGGTCCGATGGGTTATGACATCGGTAACGTGATCGGAAACCTTTTCTTTTCCCTTGCCAACAAAGTCTTTACCTCTCCGGAAAAACAGACTGTCATAGCTGCGCTGACAAACTGCATAGAGGAAGTCTTTGACTTCACGCAACAGAAGCTTGCACGGCGCTATGAGGAACTGGTTACGCTTCCGCTTTACCGCGTTCCTGCTTTCCGAGAGGCCTGGCTCGCCGGTGTCATGGCGGACTCCATCGGCTATGCCGGAACGGAAATCATCCGCCGTACGGTGGGGGACTCCAAGGTGATGGAGATTGACATTGTGACCGACCCCGCGGTCAGGATTCCCATGGAACGCGCCCTCATCAAGCTGGGTATCGCGCTTATTAAACAGCGGGAAAGCCTTCGGTCCGGAAGGGAGATCACTTCGCTCTTCAGGCTGATTCTCGCATAGGGAAGGAGACCTTATTATGGAACGCAACGATCAGGGAATGCCTTTCCTGCTCCGGTATGAGAATGTCGCCTGGTACGAGAATGGAAAGGTCCGTATTCTCGACCGCCGTGTCTACCCGACCGAAGTTCGCTTTGTCGAATGTGAATCCTACCAGCAGGTCGCACAGGCGATTGCTGACATGGTTACCCAGAGCGCCGGCCCCTATACGGCCGTCGGAATGGGGATGGCGCTGGCCGCCTGGCAGGTACGCGGTGAGGCAAAGGAAAAGCAGATCGCTTTTCTCCGGCAGGCGGCTTATGATCTGGCGCACGCAAGGCCGACTACGGCCAACCGCTACGGGCAGATCACCAATCGCGCGGTTGATCTGGCGGAGGCTGCGCTGGAAGCGGGAGAAGATCCTATCGACGCCATTGTCGCCTCCACCGTCGATTCTCTGAACCGCCGCTACGGGACCATGCAGATCGTCGGCAATTACCTTGCCGACCTGATTCCCTCGGGCGGAAGCATTCTGACCCAGTGTTTCGGAGAGACCATCATCGGGACTGTAATCCGGGCTGCAAGGGAACAGGGCAAGGATTTTCGTGTTTACTGCGCCGAGACGCGCCCCTATCTGCAGGGCGCCCGGCTCACATCCAGCTGTTTTTCGGAGATGGGATTTGAGACCACGGTACTCACCGACAACATGATCGCCTATGCCATGCAGCATGAGGGGATCGACCTGTTCACCTCCGCTGCCGATTCCATTGCCCGCGACGGGCATATCGCGAACAAGATCGGTACCTTCCAGATCGCGATCCTTTCCAAATACTTCGGCATTCCCTACTATGTCACGGGCATTCCCGACCGGGATAAGCACACCAAGGATGACATCGTGATTGAGATGCGGGATCCGGAACAGGTTCTCTGCTATCGCGGGATTCCGAACTGTCTTCCGCAGGTGCATGCAATCTATCCATCCTTTGATATCGTTCCGCCGCATCTGATTTCCGGCGCAGTGACAGACAAGGGGGTCTTTGTTCCCTACCTGCTGGACCGTTACTTTGACAGTGATGTCCGGGTTTTCTACTGAAGCCCGGGTCCTGCGCCGGCTCATGACGTGATATATTATTTTTTATATATAAAGGAGAAGAGCCATATGAAAGTCTATGTTCGCGCCCCTTATCCCGAGAATCGTCTGGCAGAACTGAGGGAACTCTTTGATGAAGTTCTGTATGAACCCTGGAACGATACCGGCGAGCGGTATTATGAGGATGAGATGCTGGAGCACCTGCTCAAGGTTCAGCCCGACGTTCTGATTACGGAACTTGACCGCGTCACTGAAAAAGTTCTGAAGGGGTATCCCCGGCTCAAGCTGATCGGCGACTGCCGTGCCACCCCTGCGAACCTCGATACCGCCGCCTGCACGAGAGCGGGCGTTCCGGTTCTCTGCACGCCGGGCCGGAACAATCAGGCCGTAGCCGAGCTCGTGGTTGCCCTGATCATTATGCACATGCGCCACGGTCTTGAATCCATTCAATGGATCAAGGACGGAAAATGGGTTGCAGGCACCACGCCTTACTTTACCTGGATGGGTCACGAGCTGCAGGGCAAACGTGTCGGGCTGGTCGGATTCGGCGCTGTAAGCCAGGCTGCCGCAAAAATCCTTGACGCCTTTGACTGCGACGTCTGCTATTACGACTATAAAGGCCGCTCTTTCGGTCATTATCGCCCTCTCTCTCTGGAAGAGCTTTTTGAGACGTGCGATGTTGTCTCCCTGCATCTTCCGGTCAGCGATTCCACACGCGGGATCGTTACCGAAAAGCTGCTGCGTTCCATGAAAAAGGACGCCCTGTTTGTCAATGCCGGCCGCTCCGCTCTGGTGGATACGCAGGCACTGATCCGGGTCCTCAATGACAGAGCCATTGCGGGTGCGGTCCTCGATGTTCTCGACAACGAGCCTCCTTCAGAGGAAGACCTGGAAATCATGAACTGCCCCAATGTCATCCTCACCCCGCATATCTGCGGTGCAACCTATGAGGTCACAAACCATCAGGCGGATATCCTCAATTCGCGCATCCGTCAGTGGCTTGCCGGAGAGAACCTGGAAAAAATCGTTTATAACCGCGACGTGCTCGCCCGATAAGCGATGAATCATTATCTTCTGATCGACCTTGGCACCGGCAGCACCCGCGCTGCCATTGTCAACAGCCACGGAGAAATCCTGGGCATGCGAAGCTTCTTCAACCGCTATTACCGGGATGAAGCTTATCCGGATGCGCAGTACTTTCTGCCGGAGGAATGGGAAAAAGAAATCCTGCGATGCTGCCGGGAGCTGCGGTCAGAATTTCCGGAAATACGGGTTTGCGCGGTATCCTCAGCCGGTGCCAGACAGACCATCGTCCTGCTGGACCGAAACCGCCGTGCCTTCTATGCCCTTCCGAACATCGATAACCGCGGCCGTGAGTTCATGGGTGAAATCACCGATCATGCCAGCATCTACGAGCGCTCCGGCAAATGGGTCACGGAGGATTTCTGTGCGGCGAAGCTCCTGGGGCTTCGAAAAAAACGTCCCGATCTGTACAATCAGATAGGAACGATTCTCAGTCTCAGCGAGTGGATCGCCTTTCTCTTCACCGGAAAGGCAGTGTTTGAACCTTCCCAGGCCTGCGAGACGCAGCTCTATGATCTGGAGAGCAAAACCTGGTCGGAGGAACTCTGCCGTGTCTACGGGGTAGATACCATTCTTCTGCCCCCCCTCATGAACGCCGGAGAATCCGTCGGTTCGATTCTGCCCTCTCTGCGCGAAGAACTGAACATGACCGGGGGTGCGGTTTTTCTTGTCGGCGGTGCAGATACACAATGTGCCCTGATGCAGACCGCAATCGCGCCCGGCGACATTGCGGTTGTCTCGGGAACGACCACGCCCTGTACGGCACTCATCAGCGAAAAATACCATGACGTGCAGCAGCGGGTCTGGGTGGATGCCAATCTCGGTGCGGAAGGTTTTCTGATCGAGATGAATCCCGGTGTGACCGGTCTCAATTACCAGCGTGCAAAGGAAGCGATCTGCCCGGATCTTTCTTATGCTGAGCTGGAAGAGGCCTACGCCCGTAAGCAGGACTTCTTCTGTACGGCATCCTTCAGTTCTCTGCTGTTCTACGAACAGCGCTCTCTGCGCCGAGGCGGCTTCTTCATGTGCTCGCCGTATACCGAAGGTGCCGATCGCAGTGATCTGATGTGGGCGGTTCTCGCCGATATCGCATGCGCCACCTATGAACAGCTCTGGCGTCTGCGTGAGCTGAGCGGTCATACCCGGGATTATGTGCTTGCCTGCGGCGGCGGTTTTCGCTCGGAAACCCTGTGTCAGATGCTGTCAGATCTCGCCGGTGTTGAAATTCGTCTCTTACCCGGTTTCGAGCAGGCTACTCTTCGCGGACTGATTACCATCTGCAACCGGGCCCTCGGCGAAACCGGCAGTCTGTACCCCGGCAAAACAGCCCTCTGCTATCGCCCGCAGGAGGGTGAGCTCATCAGACGGTATTATCCCGTATGGAATCAGAACCGCCTGGCTGCCAACACTCGATAAGCAGGAAGCGTTTAAGCAAATCAATCATACATTTTTTTTTAATTATTATAATACAGGAGGAAACAGACCATGTTAATGCAGGAAGAACGTGAACAAATCGTAGAAATCGGCAAGCAGATGAGTACATCCGGACTCTGCCCCGGAACCAGCGGCAACCAGAGCATTTACAACCCCGAACTTGGCCTGATGGCGATCAAACCCTCCGGAATCGGGTATATGGAAACCACGCCGGAAGACGTTGTCATCATGGACCTGGAGTCCCATGTCGTTGACGGAAAGCGCAAGCCCTCCAGCGAATGGGATATGCACACCGAATTCTATAAACACAAACCAAACTGCCGTGCGATCGTTCATACGCATTCCCGTTTCTGCACAACGTTTGCGGTTCTCGGAAAGCCCATCGAGGCGGTCCACTATGTCCTGGCAGACGCGAACTGCTATGAGGTTCCCTGTGCTCCGTACCACACCTTCGGCACCCCTGAGCTTGCTAACGATGCCGTAAAATTCTGCGGTGAGGGCGATGCGGTTCTCCTGGCAAACCACGGCATTATTGTCTGCGGGAAAAGCCTGAAGAGTGCATTCGGCCTTGCCAAGAATCTGGAATACATTGCCGAACTTCAGTATCGCGCCCTTTGCATCGGCAAACCCAACATTCTCAACAAAGAACAGATGGACGAGGTTTTCGAAGGCTTCAAATCCTACGGACAGCCTGCCAGCGGAAAGACAGGTTATTAAGCGGATTCGATAAAGGAGCATCATATGAATTCTTTTGATTTTTACAGTCCCACCTATTTTGTCTTCGGCCGTGACCGCGAGAACGAGACAGGAAAATACGTCAGGAAGTTCGGCGGCAGCCGTGTCATGATCGTCTATGGCGGTCAGTCCGCAAAAAAATCCGGTCTGCTCGACCGGGTCAAAGCCTCCATCGAGGCTGAGGGACTGAGTGCCGTGGAGCTCGGCGGTGTCAAACCCAATCCGCGCAGTGGTCTGGTTTATGAAGGCATCGAATTTGCACGACAGGAAAAGGTGGACTTCCTGCTGGCCATCGGCGGCGGCAGTGTCATTGATACTGCCAAGACCATTGCCATGGGCGTTCCTTATGACGGAGATTTCTGGGACTTCTTCTCCGGGAAAACCCCTGAAACCGCTCTTCCTGTCGGTGTAGTCCTGACCATCGCCGCTTCCGGCAGCGAAGGCTCTCCCAATGCGATTATTACAAACGAGAAGACCCTGGAAAAAACAGCCGCGGAAGCAGACTGCATCCGTCCAAAGTTTTCTGTCATGGATCCGGTACTGACGGAAAGCCTGCCCCCCTTCCAGACCGCCTGCGGTGTAACCGATATCATTTCTCATGCCTTTGAGCGCTATTTTACTCCCACAAAGGATGTTGAGACCACTGACCGCATGCTGGAAGGCATCGTACTTGCCATGATGCATGAGGGCAGACGTGTCATGAAGGATCCCCATGACTATGAAGCCCGTGCCAATATCATGTGGGCCGGCATGGTTGTGCATAATGACGTCATGGGCGTCGGGAGGAAACAGGACTGGAACAGCCATCATCTGGAGCATGTGCTTTCCGCTGTCTATGACTGCGCACACGGTGCTGGTCTGTCCGTCATCATGCCGGCGTGGATGAGCTATTGCGTGGAGCACAGCGATGCCTTGCGCTTTGCCCAGATGGCGACGCGTATTTTTGGATGTCAGATGGACTTTGACGATCCCAAACGCACAGCACGTGAAGGCGTTGAAGCCTTTAAGAATTTTCTGCGTGAGCTGAATATGCCGCTGACCTTTGCGGAGGTCGGCGCCGATCCTGCGTCTATTCCCCGTCTGGTGGAAATGAATAACATCGGCGACGGCGTCACCGGCGGATATGTCGGCCTTGATCGTCAGGCACATTTTGAAATCTATGAAATCGCTGCCGGTCTGCGTTGAGGGCTTTCCGGCTGCAAATACAAACTGAAATAAGAAAGGGGAACATAAACAATGCTGGATCTTGAAAAATGCGGGTTTGCCACCAAGCAAATTCATGCCGGCAAGCACGAAAACACGGCGGGTGCGCTTACTGCACCGATCTATCAGACTTCCACCT
>Ga0310690_10008189_pt1 | contig 13306 bp, 8 predicted proteins | sample AusTroGonzalo_MG_2_FD_207661 | JGI IMG/M metagenome (GOLD analysis project Ga0310690, IMG submission 207661) | Bovine rumen microbial communities from tropical cattle in Woodstock, Queensland, Australia - Gonzalo_04 (v2) (version 2) | ecosystem: Host-associated > Mammals > Digestive system >... | reverse complement strand
CCGTTCCGGTGGAATTCGACGCCTCCAGCCGCGCCAAGAAGGCGCTTGCCCGCATGGACGTGGTGGCGCAGGGCCGCGAGTACAATACCGTCTCTGGCGTGCTGTTTGCCGCGGGTCTTACCTATGTGGCGGCTGCCATCAGCTCGATTCTCCAGCTGCTCTACTGGGCGTACCGCGCGGGCCTAATCGGCGGGCGCAGGAACTAGGGGGCATTTATGGCCGTGAAGACGCTTACCATCGAATGCCCCATGTGCAAGGGCGAGATTGTGGTGGATGCCGATACGGGCGAGGTGCTCAGCCACAAGGAATTCAAGAAGGAGGTCAAGTCCTTCGATGACTTCTTGAAGGAGCAGAAAACGCGCTCTTCCGACCTGGAGGCGAAATTTGCCGCAGCGAAGGAAGCGCAGAAGAACCGTGCCGAACTCCTGGAAAAGAAATTCGAGGCGGCAAAGCAGAACAAGGACCTGAAGGACCCTCCGCCGAGCATCAACTGGGATTAGTTTGTTTGAAACGTGCAGTTCGGGCGGCTCAGTCGTCGCCGGAATGAACTTCTAGCGACGGGAACTCGTCTTCGTCATCGCCGGGATTTTCGGCGATGTTTTCTTTTGTAGAATCTTCCTCTGCCTTTTCCCCGGAGTAGAACGCCTGCGCCTTCTTCATGAAGGCCTCGAATTCTTCGTCGCTCATTTGCGATGTTGCGGGAGCGGCTTGCTTTTCGGGCTCTGCAACAGGCTCCGCAGGAGCCGAAGGCGTGGCAATCTCCTCCGCAGGCGCGGCATCTGCCGGCGCATCTTGTGCCACATTTTCAACCGGCGTTTCGACAGGCATAGCGCTTTCGGTCTGCGTCTCTGTTGGCGTAGAAGCGCTTGTCATCGCCGCCTCGGCTGCGTCGTCTTCCTTCATCATCTCGGCGAACGGGTTGTCTTGCACTTCGCTCAGGTCTTCGCGCCCTTCGAGCATGGCCTGCAGGTCTTCTTCGGTCACGTTCCTGCCACGCGTAGTCCAGAGTACGGCCTCCTTCATGACGGCGGCGATATCGCCTACGCTGCCTGCCTGCGAGCGGGCGAGCGCCATGTTGCGGATTTCTTCCACAAGGCCGGGTTTTACGTCCGGGTCCTTCGAGTAGAATACCGTCTCGCGCGCCATCTCGTCGGCATAGTCCGGGTTGTTCTTCTTGCGGTAAATCCAGATGGGGCCAAAGAGTTCGCTCTGGCGGAACACCACCTCGTCGGTCTTGATCATTTCGAGGAGTGCCATGAACGTCACGGCGGCGACAATCGGGTGGCTGTCGTTGTCGAGCAGGTCCTCGAACAGCGCACGTCCGTTCACGGAGAGGTAGTTGTTTATCGCTTGTTGCCGGTCTTGGATGGTCACGTAGTCCAGTTCAATGTGGTGGACCGTATCCGAAATCTTTGTCTTGAGGCTCTTCTGGTAGGCGCGGAAAAGCTGCCAGATGTTCGCGTCGGCGAGCGTGTCCTCGTCGTTCTGCGTCTTTTCGAGGCGGCCGCGGCTGTACGTGCCGAAGTTTTTGCCTTCCATATCCTGGAGCCCGCCCGCGACCTGCTTGTAGCGCTGGTACTCAAGCATCTCCTGCATGAGCTTTTCGCGGTCGGCGTTGTATTCTTCGACGAGTTCGGGGTCGCGTTCTTCGGCCGGGAGCAGTTCTTGCACCTTGAGGGCCATCAGGCGGCTCGCCATGTAGAGGAAGTCGCCCGCCTTCGAGAGGTCGGTCACCCCGATTCTGTTGACCCATGCGAGGAAGTCGTCCGCGATTTCTGCAATCGGGATCTGGTCCAGGGACATTTCCTTTTTCTGGACTAGGTACACGAGCAGGTCCATGGGTCCGTTGAACGAACCTATGCGGACCTCGTAATCTTCCTGTTCCTCGATTTCGGTCATTATTTACGAAATGTAGTAATAATCGGTGATATTAAAAGGCTTTTTTGCGGGGTTGGCTTTGCCCCTATTGACTTTGCCTATGCCAGAATGTAAATTAAAATTATAATAATGCGGTAAGGAGCCTTGCCATGAGATTCGCATCCATTGTGAAAAAGAAAAAAAACGCAACGATATGTGGAATAGCGTGTGCATCGTTTTCGTGTATGGCGATCCTTTCGGCCTGTGGCGACAACATCACCACGGAAAATATTACCCAGGTGACATTGCCCGGCATGGAAATAGCATCGGACGTGTCGGCACTTCCCGATTGCGATTCTGCAAGCAATGGCACTCAGGTTTGGGTGAAGAGCGAGGCGACCTCTTTCGTTTGCGCCGATAATGAATGGTTCCGCGTCAAGTCGGATGCGCCAGAGTATTCTTGCGGAACGGAAACTCTGGCAGACGGTAGTGGCGTTAAGATTGTCTGTGAAGGGGATTCTGTTGGCGTGCTGCTGAACGGCTCGCAGGGAAAAACGGGTGCGAATGGCAAAAACGCTTCGACATCGTGCAGTGCAAAGCGGATAGATGGGACTTCCTTTATTCAGATTTCCTGTGAAAAGGACACGCTTATCTTTGACCTGGAAAGATATCCCGAGGAATCCAGCAGTTCAGAAATATTGAGCAGCAGTTTTGAACCGGAGAGCAGCAGCTCGGAGATTGAAAGTAGTAGCTCAGAACCGGAAAGCAGTAGTTCTGAAATTGAAAGTAGCAGCTCCGAGATGGAAATTTCCAGCAGCAGCGAGTTGCCGCCTTCCAGCAGCTCGGAACCGGAGAGTAGTAGTTCAGAACCGGAGAGCAGCAGTTCGGAGGAATCATCGTCGTCTTTTGATGAAGAGGCTATACAAACCTCGCTCGATTCGATGAGCGGCTTTTCGCAGAAAGGGCCCTTTGTCATGGGGAGCAATGTGCGCCTGTATGAACTGACGGATGGCCGTACCCTAAAGCAGACCAACGGAAATTTCATGGGGGTAATCAATTCCAACGATGGCTTCTTTAGGATTTCGGCACGAAACCTGGTAAGCCAGTACGCATTGCTTGTGGCAAACGGGTATTACAAGAACGAAGTGACCGGCGAGACGACCACGGAAGATTTGACCTTGTTTGCTTTGACGGATGTTTCTGCGCGGAGCAAGGCTAACGTGAACTTGCTGACGCACTTGGAATATGACCGCGTGTATTACCTGGTGACGCATAATAAAGTCAGGTTTAAGGACGCGAAACGGCGTGCGCGGGCTGAAATCATGCAGGCTTTCCACATCGATACGACCGGCATCGGCGAATCCGAGGACTTGAGTGTGTTTGGCGACAGTAAAGGGAATGCTGCCTTGCTGGCGATATCGGTAATGCTGCAGGGGCGCCGTTCCATTGCAGAACTTACGGAACTGCTTGCGGCGTTTTCACTTGATTTGGAGAAGGATGGTACTATTGGGGATTCACTGGCGATGGCGATTGCCGATGGTGCTATTACACTTCTGCCGAAGTTGCCAAGGATCCGTGCCAATGTTGAAGGTTGGAATTTGGGAGATGTGCCCGAGTTTGAATCAATTGTCAAGAAATTTGTTGGTGAAACTTATGGGGTAGGGACATGCTCTGCAGAAAATGATGACGAGAAAAAATTGCTGCAGAATTTCCAAAGCGTTTTTGATGGCAACTATTTGATTTGCGAAGATGAAATTTGGCGGATAAAGGTTCGTGATCCAAAAACGGAAATGTATTACAATTTGGCTTTTATTGGATCGCAAATATGGACTGCCGAGGATTATGCTGTTGCAGATGTGGAAAATCCGGGACAGGTGAAATATACAATGAAGTGGCAAGAAGCTGTTGACCCAGCGGGTGACCATTGTGAGGTTCCGTACTGGTGTGGAAACATCCAATGTGATTTTAGCGGTTCTGTGCAGGGCGTGTGCCCTGATGGCTGGCATGTGCCTAGTTGGGATGATTGGCTTCAACAGTTGGCATATATATGGCCAGACGTAATGGATACATATGACCCAAACATTCACTTTTCTGTGCCGTTCAGTGTTAATGCCCCGTTGTTGTCAACTGAGGGCTGGACAACAAGGTTAGGAAAAGGAACGGACGAATATGGGTTTTCTATAAAGCCCCGATATACTGCTCTGAATGGAGATCAGTATGTGATTTATTGGTCTTCGACAATTATGGATGATATTTACTCTTGTTCTGCGGAGAATTCTAAAGACGTTGTTACGCGGCAATTCCATTTTGGTGACTACGCTGTAGATGATATGGGGTATGAGAGCTCTGTCTATTCTGCCGAGTACTATCTGCGTTGCATCAAAGATTAAGGAATGACAATATGATGCTAAAAAACTTGAAAAAGAAAATTGCCGTTCTATGTACATTAGCTTCTATCTTTGTAGCCTGCAGTGACGAGAAAACGGTGACGGAAGTGGTACAGGAATCGTATGCGACTATGGATATTTATGAATCCAGTAGGGATCTTCCAGAATGTGGCCTTGCCAACAAAAACCAGCAGGTTCTTGTCAAGGAGGATTCCTCTTTGCGCGTGTGTTCGGAAAATACTTGGCAAAAGGTTTCGGTAACAGAATATAATACCAATGTATCGTGCTATACAGTTCCGGTGCGGGGAAATAGGGGCTACAAGATTATGTGCAACGGGGACTCCGTTGGCGTAATCCAGAATGGTTCGGCCGGAACTAGAGGGGAAAATGGAACGGGTTGCAGTATCCGCTATGAAAATGATTCGGAGCGTTCTGTTATTGTTTGCGGTACGGATAGTGTGTTTGTTGACTATCCACTTGCAGATACGACAAAGTATAAGGAAACACCTGTAGATACGTCTATAGACGTTCCTGTTGATACGATTCCCGTGGATACAGTGGAAACTCCTAATGACACAATACCTGCAGATACAGTGGAAATTCCTGTCGACACGATTCCTGTGGATACTGCAGATATCCCTGTTGATACGGCAGGAATAGATTCTGTAGAGGTTGAAAATGATTCAGCAATGGCGGTGTCGATGGACTCTCTGGGGGGCTATTCGCAGAAGGGCCCCTTTGTAAAGGGTTCAATGGTGTATATGTACGAACTGCAGGACGGGAGAACGTTAAAACAGACGAACGGCAATTTTGTGAGCCGGATAGATTCGGATGACGGCCATTTCAAATTTGTTGCCAGAAACCTAGTCAGCCAATATGTGCTGATGCAGGCAACGGGCTACTATCTGAATGAGGTCACGAATCAGCGGACTACAGAAATGATTACCTTGAATGGCATAGTGGATGTTTCCAAGAGGAGTACTGCGAATATTAATGTATTGACGCATTTGGAATATCCGCGAGTCAATTATTTGGTAACTGTTGAAAAGAAAAGATTTAAGGATGCAAAGAGGCAAGCCCGTGCTGAAATTTTAGACGCTTTTGGATGGGATACGACGGGTGTTGGCAATTTTGAAGATATGGTTGTTGCTGATTATGATGGTAATTTCCTGTACACATTGTCTTTTTTGTTACAGGCCGATTTGACTGTGGCGCAGGTGACGGAGCGATTGAATAAGATTGCGATGGATCTTGAAAAGGACGGAAAATGGGATGATGCAAAATTGCGTATAGAAATGGCAGACTGGATAATTGAGCACGAACCCCACATTATGCGAGCGTTTTGGCAGAATGAATACGGCTTGCCCTATTCGTGTGAAAAGGAGGGCGAACTTTTTGTTGCGAAATCCGATAACGGAGGAAAATATGATGGAAAAACTTTTAAGTGCTCGTTGAACGGAATTCGGCAGGCTTTAGACTCTGATGTTTTGGTGGGTAAAGGTTGCTTGTATTCAACAAGGGGGGATACTGCAATTTATGTGGGTAAATATTGGACAAGGACTTTTGAATGCACTGACAATTCGAACGATGGGCTTAATTGGCATTTGACTGGGTCATATCCTACAAAATTAATGGAAACGATGACCGACTCTCGAGATAATAGAACTTATGCAATAACAACTATTGGAAACCAAACCTGGATGGCGGAAAATTTGAACTATGCCGATAGCGTGAGTTATCCGAGTATGCTGAAGAGGAATGCTTGTGCTCAGTCGGATGTTTCTACATTGTATTTTAACAATTACTACGATTCTACAGACTGCCATATATATGGCAGGGCCTATACATGGGCTGCGGCGATGGATAGCTTGAGTACAGGTTGTGGGTATCATGGCAATAGCTATTCTCGACCCTGTACAGTTTCGTACCCAGTTCAGGGAATTTGCCCCGATGGTTGGCATATACCAGATACGACAGAGATCAGGGAATTGTTGGATTTTGTAAAGGAAGATGTGGGCGTAGATTCATATATGAATGCTTTAAAAGGCGAAATTCCCTGGTATGATAGTTTTGGTGTACCTGCGGGTACGGATAAATACGGATTTAATGTGTTGCCCGAAGGATCCCGCTATTGGAGCTCGTCAATGAATGATGAAGGTTCTGTGTTTTGTCTGTATTTTGATTGGAATCTGAATGAATTTAAGATAGGGGGGTGGTGCGATATAGGCGATAATCCCAACGGAGTCCGCTGCATAAAAAATAGGGAGGAATCCCATGAATAGCTTTTTACGTGTTCTTCCTGGGCTTGTTTTTGCCTTGTGGGCTTTTTCTTTGATGTCTTGTGGTGATGACTTGACGACACAGAATGTAAATCAATCTGAATTGCCAATGGGTGAAGTGGGTGACGCTGCATTGCTGCCGATTTGCGGGGCAGAAAATGAAGGTGTTGTTGTCCTTGTCACTAGCGATATGTTGACAAGGGTGTGCGTTGATGGAATTTGGAAAATTTCTGTTGCCGGTGCCGAAATCCGGTATTCGTGTTCTGCTGAAAACCTTCCAGAAGGGGGCGCAAAAATCGTTTGCAATGGCGATTCTGTGGGAGTCGTCCATAACGGTACTGAAGGCGTAGATGGATTGGATGGGGCTGATTGTGAAGTTTATCAAACTGCGGATTCCTTGCAGATTGTAGTTACCTGTGGTATGGCTAAGACTGCGATATACTTAGGCTATACATCTTCTTCAAAAAAGGAATCCTCATCAAGTGTAGTTTCCTCTTCAAGCGAAATTTATTCTTCGAGCGAATTGTATTCATCAAGCGAGGAAAATATTTCAAGCGAACAAAGTTCGTCGAGTGAGGAAATGTCTTCAAGTTCTTTGTCGTCTTCAAGTGAACCGGAGCCCGAATCGAGTAGTGAACCGGATGATACAAAGCCTGTTTCGCTGGACTCCCTGAGTGGCTTCTCGCAGAAGGGACCTTTTGTTCGGGGTTCTATAGCAAACCTTTATGAGTTGGAAAGTGGACGAACCTTGAGGCAGACCAACGGAAACTTTGTAGGGACAATCAAATCGGATGATGGACTTTTTGTGTTCAATGTCCGTAATCTGGTGAGCCAGTACGTATTGCTCCAGGTGACGGGCTATTATCGAAACGAAGTCAGTGGACAAAAGACGAACACCAAGCTTTCTCTTATGGCCCTGACCGATGTTTCGGAGCGAAATACTGCGAATGTGAATCTCTTGACACATCTGGAATATGACCGTATGTATTACTTGGTGACTCATAATAAGGTGAGGTTCAAGGATGCCAAAAAGCGAGTACGGAACGAAATTCTTTCGGCGTTCTATATAGATACGGTCGGAATCAAGAATTCTGAAGATTTGACGGTTTTTGGTGAAACGAAGGGTGATGCCGCGCTATTGGCAATATCGATTCTGTTGCAAGGAGATAGGGATATCGCTCATTTGACGGAATTGTTGACGGAAATATCGAAGGATATGGAATTAGATGGTAAATGGGACAATGAGGAAACACGCAAGGCGGTTGCTGAATGGGTGATGTTGGCAGAAGCGGATGGCCGGTATGCCGAATTTAGGAAAAATGTGAAATCGTGGGGTTTGAGTGATACGGTGCCTGAATTTGAAACAATGCTCCATCACTTTTGGACAGAAGCTCTTGTAGGGAAGGATGCTTGTTCTGAATATGCAGAGGGTGATGTTTTTGAAGTTCCTAAATTTAATGATGGAAATAGTACTGTGGAATATATGTATTGCGAAGATGGCTTAGTGAAACATTCGGATTATTGGAGTCATTTGACGGGGAAAAACTGTTCTGTCCAAAATGATGGCGAAAATATCGTTTACCATTATCCGGGAGCAAATTATGATTTGGAAATGCTTTGTGAGGGTGGGAAATGGAGTGTTCAGGGGAGAACTCTTGCAAAAGATGCCCGTGTGGGAACTATAACGGATTCCCGTGATGGTGAGGTTTACAAGACTGCTTATATCGGAAAGTATAACTGGATGGCGGAAAACTTGAGATTCCGGTATTTGCAACCTACGGGTTTCTTAGATTCTTCGAGTTTCTGTTATGGCTATAATGATCCAGATTGCAATAAATATGGAAGACGCTATCTGTGGTCTGCGGCGATAGATTCTGTAGCTCTTGCGAGTGATCCACAAAATCCACAAATTTGTGGGGATGGGGCGTTCTGTACTTTTTCAGGCTTTGTGCGAGGAGTTTGCCCCGAAGGATGGCATTTGCCCTCAGAGCAAGAATTTGAAAGTTTGAATGCTCTGGATAATTTGCCTTACACCTTGCAGGTATATGGGGAAAAAGAGTACCCTAAGGCGACGGATGTATTTGGCTTTTCGTCGAGCACAGCGAGCTATTGGAGCGTTACTCTGCGTAGCTGGGGGGAGACTAATATGGGAGTGAAGGTTTTTGCTGTTGAACCCGATGCGGCTGATATAGAAACAGTATCAGTTTGGTATGAAAATAGTTTGTACATCCGTTGCATCGAGGACTACGAAGAATAGTTTCGGAACATATCCCGAATGTATAAGCAAAGCGGCTCCCTTCTGGAAGCCGCTTTTGTTTTTTAATAACTAGTAACTAATAATTAGTAACTGGCCGAAGGCCGTTATTCCACCGTCACGCTTTTCGCGAGGTTTCTCGGCTGGTCCACGTCGTTTCCGCGCAATACGGCGATGTGGTAGGCGAGCAACTGCAGCGGCACGCATGTCACGATAGGCATGAGCATCGGGATGGTCTTCGGCACCTTGATGAGATGGTCCGCAAATTCGTCGAGCGGCTTGCAGTCTTCGGTAGTGACCGCGATGACGCGCCCGCCGCGGGCCTTGATTTCGCGCACGTTGCTGATAACCTTGTCGAACAGGGCATCTTTCGGGGCGATAACCACCACCGGCATATTCTCGTCGATAAGGGCAATCGGCCCGTGCTTCATTTCGGCGGCGGGGTAGCCTTCGGCATGGATGTAGCTGATTTCTTTCAGCTTCAGGGCGCCTTCCATGGCCACGGGGTAGTTGAAGTGGCGGCCCAGGTACAGGAAGTTGTTTGCCTTCGAGTACTTCTGTGCGATGCCCGCAATCTGGTCCGAAAGCTTGAGGGTCTGTTCTACCAGGCTGGGCAGGTCCTGCATGGCCTTCACAATGTCGGCACCCGATTCAAAGCTGAGCCTGCGCTGGCGCCCGAGCAAAAGTGCAATCATGGCGAGCACGGTCACTTGGCTGGTGAACGCCTTGGTGCTCGCCACGCCGATTTCGGGGCCTGCGTGCAGGTACACGCCGCCGTCGCTCGTGCGGGCGATGGTGGAGCCCACGCCGTTACAGATGGCGAGCGCGGTCGCCCCCTTCTGCTGCGCTTCCTTGAGGGCGGCAAGCGTGTCGGCCGTTTCGCCGGACTGGCTGATGGCGAGTACGAGCGTACCCGGCTTGATGATGGGGTTCCTGTAACGGAATTCCGATGCGTATTCCACTTCTACCGGAACACCCGCAAGGTCCTCGATCATGTATTCGCCTACCATGCCGGCATAGTAGCTGGTGCCGCATGCGGTGATGATGATGCGGTTGATGTTCCGCAGTTCCCGGATGTTCGTATCGAGGCCTGCGAGCTTCGCGTTCCCTTCGGCACCGAGCAGGCGCCCGCGCATGGTGTTGCGCAACACTTCGGGCTGCTCGAAAATTTCCTTGAGCATGAAGTGCGCAAATCCGCCCTTCGCGACGGCGTCTGCATCGAATTCCACGTCCTTGACTTCGCGCTGCACTTCGTGGCTGTTCATGTTCACGATGGAGTAGTCGTTGCCCGTAATCTGCACGATGTCGTTGTCGTCGAGGTATACCACCTTCTGCGTGTGGTTGATGATTGCGGAAACATCGCTCGCGAGGAAGAACTCGGAATTGTTCCCGATGCCCAGGATGAGCGGGCTTCCGCGGCGGGCGCCGATGAGGGTTCCCGGTTCCTCGCTGCAGATAACGGCAAGGCCGAACGTGCCTTCCACCTGGGCGAGCGCCTTGAGCACGGCTGCCTTCAGGTCGCCCTTGTAGAAGCGGGCGATGAGGTGGGCCAAAACTTCGGTGTCGGTTTCGGACTTGAACTGGATGCCTTCAGAGACGAGTTTTGCCTTGAGGCTTGCGTAGTTCTCGATGATGCCGTTGTGGACAATCGAAATCTTTCCGTCGTAGCTTGTGTGCGGGTGAGCGTTCTCGACTGTGGGTGCGCCGTGGGTGGCCCAGCGGGTATGCGCGATGCCGGTCTTTCCGGTGATGGGTTCCTTTTTCAGCTTGTCTTCGAGTGCGCTAATCTTGCCCGAGGCCTTTATGGTGTGGATGCTCCCGTTCTCGATGACGGCGATGCCCGAGCTGTCGTAGCCACGGTACTCAAGCTTCTTGAGCCCGCCGACCAATATGGGCAATGCTTCGTTTTGACCGATGTAACCGACAATTCCGCACATAAAAAATCCTTGAAAGGGGTAAAATTGAACTTTATGCCATAATATACGAAAAGAATGTGTAAAAAATACTTTTATGTGAGAAAAATCACGTTTGATTTGCTATTTTAACTACGTCTATAAAACTCAAAAGAGGACTCTATGAAAACAAAATTGATCATTGCGGCTTCTGCGCTCGCCTTGCTCATGACCGGTTGCGACCAGCTGTGCCCGAGCAAGACCGCTCCGGCCAAGACTTCCCTGGTTACCCAGAAAGACACGAACAGCTACGCCTTCGGTGCGCATTTCGCGAACCAGGTCTATGCCCAGCTCGTGGCACGTGATTCCATTGAACTGGACCTCGACCTGTTCATCCAGGCTTTCAAGGACCGTTTCAACCAGGATTCTGCCAAGTTCCTGATGAACGATTCCATGGTGTTCGCGACCCTCATGAACATCCAGCAGCAGAAGCAGCTCGAAGCCCAGAAAAAGGACAGCATCGCCTCTGAAAAGCGCAAGAGCGAAGGTGCCGCCTTCCTCGAGACGAACAAGGCTGCCGAAGGCGTCGTGACGACCGAAAGCGGCCTCCAGTACAAGGTGCTTACCGAAGGTACGGGCGCCACTCCGGGTGATTCCGACGTGGTCAAGGTGCACTACACGGGTACGCTCCTCGACGGTACCAAGTTCGATAGCTCTGTCGACCGTGGCCAGCCGCTCGAATTCCCGATCAACGCCGTGATTCCGGGCTGGACCGAAATGCTCAAGCTCATGAAGGTGGGCGAGAAGGTTACCGCTTGGATTCCGTACGACCTCGCTTATGGTCCGTATGGCCGTCCTCCTCAGATTCCGGGCTACAGCCTGCTCGTGTTCGAAATGGAACTCATCGACACCAAGGCTCCCGAAGCTCCGAAGACTGAACCGGCCAAGCCCGCCAAGGCTGTGAAGGCTGCCAAGCCGGCTGCCCCGAAGGCCGAAGCCAAGCCTGCCGAAGCTCCGAAGGCTGAAGCCGCTCCGGCTGCTGCGAACTAGTCCGCGCTGAATTCCTATACGAAAAGTCCCCGCTTGCTTTGCGGGGATTTTTCTTTTTTACTTGAACGGGATGGGTTTGGTTTTCTGGATAATCTTGAACGCTCCGCGGTCAAGATCCTTGCCACCCTGTTTCTTGGCTAGCGTGAAGTGTCCCGTATCGACGGTGCCGTAGCCCTGCGTGCGGGTAGCCGTCTTTTCCTTTGCGAGCGCTACGGCCTTTTGCATGGCCATTTCGCTGTCGCTTATCTCGTAGTCGGGAACGATTCCGTACCTGTGGTAGGATTTCCGGTTCTTGTCGAGCAGTCTCATGCTCGTGATGCCGACGACACCGCCCGCATACGTGTCCGTGTAGACCTGGCCGATGCCTTTCCCGTAGGTGATTTCGCCGACAACCGGGGAATTCGTGTTGCTCGTGACGCCCATGAGCATGAGTTCTGCGCAGCTCGCGCTATTTGAATTTGCTAGCATCACAAGGTAACGCCCTGCGCCAATGCCATCTCTTTCGGCAGTGTAGGTCGTGGTGTCGATATAAACGTTTTCGAATTTCTCGTCGGGATGGTGTTCTATCATTGTAACGATGGTGTCGTTTTTCTGCACGAGCTCGGCCGCCATGTTGATGCAGTGGTCTGTCGATCCGCCCGGGTTTCCGCGCAGGTCGATGATGGTGGAGGTGGCGCCCTCGGTCTGTTCGAGTGCTTTCAGGAATTCCCCGTACGTGCCGGTGTTCAGGTAGGTCGTGTCGGTGAATTCGGTGACGGTGATGACCGGGATGGAGTCGATTTCTTCGACAAAGACCGTGGGGGCAAGGTACGGCGCGAAGGTGGCTACGGCCGTGATGGATTCTTCGCCGCGCTTCACGACGATGGAGGTGGATTCCCCGATTTTGCCGGTGGTGATCCTTTCGAATACGGCGCTACTTGCAATGATGGACTTGTCTATGCTCTGGAGCGTGTCCCCGACCATGATTCCTGCCTTGTCTGCCGGGGCGGTGGGGTATACCTGGCTGAACACGAGTACGGTCGTGGAATCGCTGCATTCGCCCTCGCCATTGCAGTTGGGGATGTTTACTTCGCGCACTTCTGCCCCGATGTCGGCTTTCTGCTCCGAGTATAGCAGCGAGTTCATGACCCTCATGGCAATGGATGGGCTGAAGTAGTTCGTGAAGTTGTCGCTCAAGGTCGAGAACATGTACGAGACATCGGGGAAATCGTACCTATCTGCCGTAAACCCGTTGTTAGGGCCTTGCCAGACATAGTTGTCGAAACTCATAAGTTCCGTTTCGGCGTTGACATAGAAGCCTATGAGATCGTCGTAGGTATCCATCAGCTCCTTTACGTCCAGGGGCTGGCGCTCGAATTCTTCCTGGGTCATTCCGTACCAGTCGATGCCGTCGTTACCGGTGGATGTCGTGCAGGATTCTAGTAAAAAAGCGGAGGCGGCAATTGCCGCTACGAACAAACGATTGAAATGCATATAAGTTCTCCTTTTTCTACCAAGTTACAAAATTTTCGACAAGCGCGCCACCTTCAATTTCGAGATTTTTCTTTCTGGGCCCTATAACCTGCGGCTCGGCAATGTCTGCATAGG
>Ga0310690_10008188_pt1 | contig 13307 bp, 15 predicted proteins | sample AusTroGonzalo_MG_2_FD_207661 | JGI IMG/M metagenome (GOLD analysis project Ga0310690, IMG submission 207661) | Bovine rumen microbial communities from tropical cattle in Woodstock, Queensland, Australia - Gonzalo_04 (v2) (version 2) | ecosystem: Host-associated > Mammals > Digestive system >... | reverse complement strand
CCACACCACTCACCTCCAAGATTTGGTCGCCCGCAATCAAGCCCGCCTTTTGTGCTGGCCAGCCGTAATAGGGTTCAGAAATGCGGGTAAACTCACCATCGTACTGAATCAAGGCACCGATGCCACCATACTCACCCGTGGTCATGAAACGCGTATTCTCTATGTCCGATTCGGGATAAAACACCGTGTAAGGGTCAAGACCATCAAGCATGGCTTTGATGGCCGCCTCATTAAGCTCGCCCGGATTGATTTCATCGACATAGTTGAGGTTCAATTCGCGTAAGAGACTATTATAGATGTCGAGGCTCTTGGCGATTTCGAAGTTGTTCTGCTTGTCTTGGGCGACGAGGCCGAGAGGGAGGAGCAGGAGGGTTAGGATTAAGGTGTTTATGTGTTTCATCTTTTCTATGTTGTTACGTGGTTAGCCCCGAAGCTGCGCTACGCTTGCATCGGGTTGAAATTGGTCGCCCTTTCAGGGCTAGCTAAGGCACTGGGTCATAGCCGCTTCCGCCCCAAGGATTGCATGAAAGGATGCGCTTGAAGGTGAGCCAACCACCCTTGAAGAAGCCGTATTTCTCAATGGCCTCAATGCCGTAGTTGGAGCAAGTGGGCGTATAGCGACAACTTTTCCCGATAAACGGCGACAGCGTGACCTGATAAAGTCGTATCAATAGAATCAAGAACTTGGCAGGTAATTTGACGATGCGTTTCATGGTTAGTGAGCTTTATACTTCTTTACCAATTCATCGATAACTTTTTTTGTCTTCCTAAACATTTCCTCGTAGGAATGAATCACGGTAGCGGTATATACTAACGCTACGTCAACGGAAATATTATCCTTTTGGCAGATTTCATACAATCTGGACTTGTTTTTGCGCCAAGCCTCACGCATCAGACGTTTCACTCGGTTACGCTTGAAAGCATGATGGAATCGCTTTTTCGACACGGAAACCAGCAACCTACAGGTAACAGGATAGTTTTCATCGCGATAGAACCTATACACTATGCGATAGGGATACACCGAAAAACCAACACCTTGATTGAAAAGCCTTTGGATGTCGTTTTCCTTGCAAATGCGTTCGTATTTCGGGAGACCCTCAGGAGCTGTCATGGCTAATGACGCGCTTATTTTTTCTTGCTCTTCTTTTGCTCAGCGGCAAGATATTGCTCGATGGCCATGGTCATAGAAGGAGCGGTCTGCGTGGGAGCTTTGATGTTCAGCTCAAAACCCGCCTCGGTGATGGCGTGGCAAGTGCTTTCGCCAAAACCGCCGATAGCCACCTCGCCTTGCACGAAGTCAGGGAAGTTTTCCTTCAGCGACAAGATACCAGCAGGGCTGAAGAAAATCAGCATGTCGTAATTCCCTATCTCGACATGCTTGAGGTCGGCGGAAACCGTGCGGAACATCACTGCTTTGGTGAAATTGAGCTTGGCAGCGGTCATCAGGTCGATGGCCGTGTCGGTTGTGATGTCGGAGCAGCAGTAGAGATACTTTTCATCCTTATGTTTCCGCATGATTTCAATCAGATCGGGCATGGTTTGGTTACCGTAAAACACCTTGCGCTTGCGGTATTGTACGTAGCGTTGCAGGTAGAGTGCAGTCGATTCGTTGATGCAAAAATACTTCAGTGTTTCTGGAACCGTATAGCGCATTTCCTTAGCTACGCGAAAGAAATGATCCACAGCATTGCGGCTAGCCAGCACGATGGCCGTATATTCGGGCAGTTTGACGTGTTCTTGGCGAAGTTCGCTCGCCGAAACGCCGTCCAACTTGATGAATTTCTCGAAAGTGAAGTCCACCCCGTATTTCTTCATCATATCGGCGTAAGGGGTCTTGGAAATGTCCACAGGTTGCGGCTGCGAAATTAAAATGTGCTTGATTTTCATGCTTTCGACATTGATTTAGCGTATCCTTTTCTCATTTTTTTCTGCCTCACATACATCGTAACTCATTAAAACACAGTACCATTATTAAAGTAGCGCATACCTGCCGTAATGAGTATTGCAACGGGTGCGATTTCAAGGCCGCAAAGATACAAAAAAATAAAAAACGACGATATTTTTGTTGCAACCCTTGTTTCAACAAGTCCGTAAATAAGTCGCATCAAGGCAGCCAAAACAACGACGCCAATTCCCATCCAGACAAAGAGCGGCGTGGGGTTGTAAAGCAACAAGAGCAACACGGGCAGCATCACCAAAAAACTGAAAATCGATAGGGAAAGTTGCACCGTCATTTGCCTATCAATGGCATCTTTCGTGTCGAAAAGCCAATTGAAGAGGTAAAGTGTAGTATATCGTAATAGTAACCAGACAGTCATAAGGCCACAAACGATGGCAAAAATGCGAGTGCTATTGTATTGTAGCACGTCGCGCGACAATACTACACAACTTTTCTGCACAAACATTGCCATCAATAACACATAAGCCACAAAAAACGACACGCCAATGAAACTGCCTACGGGACTCCACTCGCGCAACAGCTGGTTGGTGTGGGCCACGCCACCCGGTACCGAAAGAATCTGCCGAAACTGACGTGGATAAAGTTGCTTGTTCATCACGATGAGGAGTAACATCAGCCCCAATACCACGAGATTCCAGCCAAGCAGCACATCGTAAGTCACTCTTGGCATTGGACTGAGCACTCCTCCGAAACCCGAAGAAAGGAAATTACCCACGACGGTATCGCCGCAAAGCGTATCAACTCGTACGACAGTATCGGCGACAACTTGTTCTGTAGCGGCAGACAATCCTTCGTAGGTTATGAACGGATATTCAGGCATGAATGTTTTCGTTTCGGGCGGCAAAGATAATGATAATTTGCATATCTTTGCAAGTCTAAAACGATCATCAATGATACGCAAAATCTATAAATTCGGCGGCGCGTCGATAAAAGACGCCGATGCCGTACGCAACCTGGCCAACATTGTAGAACAACACAAGGGCGAAGATATTATGCTTGTGGTTTCGGCCATGGGAAAGACCACCAACATGCTTGAGAAAGTGCTGGCCAATTTCAGGGAACACGATGGCCAGCTCGGATGGGAAGCACTGCATGAGGTCACTTCCTATCACGAAGACATTATTAATAAGCTTTTCGGAGATGACACCGACCCTGATTTCGAAGAAGACATCTCCAATCTGTTCATTGAACTTTGGGAAAAACTTCAAAAAACCAACGTCCCATACGATTACCAATACGACCAGACCGTATGCTATGGCGAGCTGATCTCGACCACCATTATCAATGAGTTTTTGTGCAAAAAATGCGAAATATCCTCTCGCTGGTTGGATGCCCGTAAATATGTCATTGCCGAAGATAACGCCCACTTCCGTGCCGCCAATCCCGACTGGGACGAGACGCGACTGAGAATCAACAAACTGAACGACGAACACATTCGAGGCATCGTGTGTCTCACGCAGGGTTTCATCGGCGGCACCGCCGACGGCAAACACAGCGTCACCCTCGGACGCGAAGGTTCCGACTTCACCGCAGCCATCTTCGCCAACTGCCTCGATGCCGAGGAAGTCACCATTTGGAAGGACGTGGACGGCTTGTTCAACGCTGACCCGAATCCAGATAGCCCATTTTCCGAAGTTGCAGTGAAAATGCCACACATTCCATATGCCGAAGCCATCGAACTGGCTTTTTACGGCGCTTCCATCATCCACCCCAAGACCATAAAACCGCTATACGACAAACAAATTCCCCTCAAGGTACAATCTTTCCTCCATCCCGACCAAACTCCATCCGTTATCGACAAAGACCCTGATCCAAGCATTGAGACGATTCCATATTATATTGTCAAGAAGGAAAAACAGACGTTGGTATCCATCAAGCCCCAAAACTATTCCTTTATGAGCGACCATAACCTGCACCTCATCTTTGAAGCCTGTGATGAATGGGACATCCACGCTAATTTGATACAAACCTCTGCCATGACGCTTTCGTTCTGCTTCGACCATGACGAGAAAAAGTTGAAAGGACTCGCCGAATCGCTACAAAATAACGCTGAAGTGAAATTCGAAGTAAAATATAACATGGGGTTGACCTTATTTTTCATAAGGCATTACGACTATGCTTGCAGCGAGGCTGTCGATCGTTTCCTCAAAGGAAAGACAGTCTATATCAAGCAGAGAAGCAGAAGCACCTTACAATATGTTTTGAGTTGAAAGTTTATAGTTGGCAGTTTTCAGTTGGCAGATTGAAGCTATTAATAACTGACAACTAACAACTGGTAACTAACAACTAATAGCTGGTAACTAAATGAAAACTATTGCCCGAATACACACCGATTTCCCAACCAAGTTCGGCATTCCGCGACAGAGCGGCATCGTCGCGTCGCTGAAGGGCAGGATTGTCTTTGAGCCGGAATACCGCAACGCAGAGGCTGTGCGCGGCTTGGAGGAGTTTTCACACATCTGGTTGATTTGGGAGTTCTCGGAGGCCGTGCGCGACACTTGGTCACCGACGGTGCGCCCACCACGCTTGGGCGGCAATGCTCGCAAGGGCGTTTTTGCCACAAGGTCGCCATTTAGACCAAATCCAATAGGCTTGTCGTCAGTGAAATTAGAAAGCATCGAAATCGACCCGAAACTTGGGCCTATTCTCCACGTTTCGGGCGCGGACTTGATGGACGGCACTCCCATTTACGACATCAAGCCTTACATCGCCTACACTGACAGTCACCCCGAGGCCATCAGCGGATTTGCCTCAAAGCCAGCAGAGTATCTTTTGGAAGTGGATTTCCCTGAAGCCTTGTTGCAAAAGGTCAATCCCGAATTGCGCGAAAGTCTCATAGAAGTGCTGGCCCACGACCCAAGGCCGCAGTACCACGACGACCCTGAAAGGGTTTACGGCATGGCATTTAGTGGATTTGAAGTCAAATTTCAGGTAAAAAACAAACATCTCATTGTTGTGGAAATCAAATAATTTGCTATTTTTGCTGTTCATAAACCTATAGCCAAATGAACGCCATCAAAATTAACTTCCACGAAAGCAGCGACGACCTCACCGGAAAAAGCAAATGGTGGGGCGCGCCCGACCTCCCAGAGGATTGGGAATATCCCGACATGCCTGATGGAGACGGAGACCCCATTCCGCTCACTTTCATCTGCCAAATCCGCTGCGCCGACATCGCCGAACTCGACACCGAGAACCTGCTGCCTCACGAAGGCATGTTATACTTTTTCGCCGCCATCGACGAATATATGGGCAATGACGATTATGAATGCCCCTACCACAATGGGATGGGCGAATGGAGCGAAGAAGCCTACAAAGTGCTCTACTCCCCCACAACCGATAACCTTGAGCCATACGAAATCACATGGGACGACGGTTCGCCAGCCTACCTTCCCGCCGAAGCCATCAGTTTCGAGGAAGACGGAGCCTATTCCGATGAGTTCCGACTGCTCGGAAAACCCTATTTCGAGCAAGTCCAAAGCGAATACGAGGACTATCTCAACCTGTTGCAAATCGACGAAGAAGACCGTTGGCACTTAAGGTTTTACGACTGTGGCATGGTCAATTTCCTCATCACGCCTGACGACCTGAAACAAAAACATTTTGACAATACAATTGTTTATTTCGAATCCCTATAATCACCTAAAAACAAACTCACCATGAACTGGAGCGACTACATGTTGCGCGTTGAGCGCAATTCTTACCGCGAACCTGACGATTGGGGTGTGAGGCACCACAGCTTCGACTGCTACGATGCCGACCTCGAAGGCCTGAAAGTGGGCGACAAACTGGAACCCACCTCATACCACGGCGAGGACATGCCACGCCGCCGCGACCCGCAAACCTATCTGAACTGCCTGAAGATTGAGGAAAACCAATTGACTTTCAAATTCTTCTACCTTGAAGACTACCGTGGCGAGGACATCACTGTCAGTCCCGACCAGCCTGCATCCACCCATGGCGGCACCGACCGTTCAAGTGCCTACTACAAAGTCAGCCTCGTTCCCAAGGCAACATACGAACCCTTGAGAGGATTCATTAAATACGAACGAGTCTAAAAAACACACAAGACACAAACTGCAATAAAGAAATGACTGACCAAGAACCCATCATACTCCGCGCAGTGCTTTCCGGCCATGAACGTGAGAGCAAAAGAGTGGAAGCCAAAGTCGGGGAATTCCCCTATTTCACAGGCTTCTATAGTTTGCGCATCGAACGCATTGAGGATCAATGCATCACCTTCTCTTATGGTAACGACATCAAGCAGATGTATAGTAACAACCCACAGCTCAAGCCAGGTGAGACCATTTATTTTTCCAACAATACGGATGGGCCTGAGGACTCACATGGCTGCGTGTACGAAAGCTATGAGTATTCTTTGGCCATCACTTGGAAATAATAACCACCATAAAACAAAAATATGAGTTCAAAAGACAAGATAGTTTATCATGGCGCGTATCAGGTAGGCGATACCATCCTTCAGAAACTTGAAGGTCCGTATGGCCAGGGTGCAGTAGATTACCCCAACGGCGACCATTTTGAGGGCTTTTTCCATCTCAGCTATGCCCATATCAATGGCCCGGCCTACGCTGCCGATGGCAGGTATCAGTTTGCCGACGGCTCAGTTATCGAGCATGCTTGGATCAACACTTCTGCCAATTTGAAAATCATGGATCTCATCGGCGTTTACCGCATCCAGCATCCGCATGGCCCCGACACCCTCACACCTTTCTACCGCCACAAGCGCCATGGATTGGAGCTTGTTTTGGCAGAAACGCCCTACGCCATCGAATGGTACGAAGACGAGAAAATGCAAGAACTTGAAGTGCGTTCACATACTTTTGAAATCATCAGCAAAGACATTGCCACGCTGACCATCACCTTGAAAGACGGCACTGTTGTCATGCAAAAGGGTGGTGACGTTGAGCCAAACGGATACGGAAACTATTCGTTCAAGACCAATCTCAAAGGCAGCATCACCTACCCCGACGGCACTTCGTTGGAATATTTCGGTTACAATTTGAAGTATTTGAAGCCTTACGACGGCTATATCACCGTCCACACCACCGACGGGAAATACCACGATGAGGAATGGAATAACGGCAAGTTGATACAAACCAAAAAGGCCCAATGGGACGAAAGCGCTGTCACCGAAGTCCAGCTTCCCGACCCGTTCAACAAGACAGAACTCATCACAGCCTTGGTTTGGGACAGACACATCAAGTATTTTGGTGGTTGGATCTATGACGGTGAAATGAAAGATGGTCGCCCTGATGGATTCGGTGTACTCGTTGGCGATGATGTGGACACAAAGGGTCGCCGCTATGAAGGCCATTTCAAGGACGGACGCTGCCACGGACAAGGCGTTTTCACCTATCCCCAAGGCGGCATCACGCAAGACGGAGAATGGGTGGAAGGCGTGTTCCAAGAAGCCAACGCCCCAGCCGAGACCATCATGCTCCATGTAGTACTGAGAGGCGACAGTTCCGACGACCAAATGGTGGAAGCCAAAGTCGGTGAGTTTCCTTATTTTTCTGGTTTCGGCGGCCTGCGCATCGACCGTATCGAGAATCGGTGCATCACTTTTTCGTTCTATGAAGCGGTGAAGCTGCTGACCCCAGGTGAAACTATCCATTTTTACAGCGAAATTGAAGGTCGAGAGTGGTCGGACGGCTGCGTATATGATAGCGACGAGTATTACTTGGACATCTCTTGGGAGCAATAAACTTCATGCGGTTTTCACTGCCTTTGCAGTGCAAAGCGTAACGAGTCTGGGTCATGATAATCAGCGGGATAGAAATGCCTTAGCGTTTGCGCCAGATGATGCGCGATGAGGCGACGACCATATTCATAATAATGCTCCGTAGTCCAGTTTTGGTCAATGAATTCGGCATCGCGCACAAGGTCGAAATTATCCACAATGGTCACGCCTTCCAAATGACCATAACGATTGAGTAGGTATTCACGGTTGCGTTGCATCAGAAACATCAAATCCTTGCCCACCAATTCGTTAGCCTTGTCCACATTTTCCGCCATCAAGTTGAAAACGAGGTTCCAACCCCTTTCATGGCACAACTCAACAATCGCGTCAAAATCTTTGACACGCGGATTGTCATCAGTGATTTGGAAACCATAGCTCTTGATGTAATGGCAAGCCAACTCTGTTTTTTGTTGGTCGCGATGGCCCTCAGCATCATGCCAGCCTCGCCAAGCCATCGCCGAATCCCACTGGTGGGTATTGTTCCACTCGAAATCGTAAGGGAATCCCAATGGGTCAGTCTTCCAATGTTCCATCACCAAGGCGTTCCACTCGTCCTTCGACTTAATCGGATAAGCTTCAAACGCCAACAGAAAACGGTTCATCAAAGGCGGATAATCCTCCAAAAGCACCAATTGTTTGCGCAAGGCGGTCTCCAAGTCAGAGTAAATCCACCCTGCACCGAAGCTGCGAAGATTCATCGTCTCCACCACCGTTTCCACCGCTGATTCCTTGGGGATTTGCTTCAACAGATAATAATGCGTCTGGGCGTGAGAAGCCTCTTTGGTCAGATGCCCCAACTTCACCATTGGGAAATAATCCGCCGTGAAATCGCTGATTTTTCGATGGTTCGGCTCATCATCTCCAAAATGGTTGTTCGATGACTCGGCCAGATAGATAATGCGGCAACTGTCCTCTGTAACTTGCCACGACATTTCCACAATGTCGGAATGTTCTACCAAATCTTTCTTGTAGAACCACTTGGAATACACCCAGTTGAGCACCATGAGCATCGCCAACACCATTCCTATGTGTATCAACAACTTCTTCATAATCAGAACTGGAAATAGATGAAAGGAAAATTATTGACACTCGAACAGGCGATGACCATAAAGACCAGCGTCGAATATAATAACCATCTCAAAACCAACGGTTTATTTTCACACCATATATCGAAACGTGTATTGCGAAGCAAAACATCAGAAAGGATGAACAGGCCGAGATAGAGCCACATGCCAGATTTCACGGATATTTGCTCGCCACCGCCAAAGTTGGTGAAAGCTGTCACAAAAATCGACCTCAAATGCTCGAAATCGGTGGCGCGAAACATTACCCAAAACAACGTGACCAATACGAAAGTCTTGACAACGCAAAGTGCATCTATACTGATTCTCAACCATTTGGATTGTGGTTCTTTTGTCGGGATTCGGTTGCGCAAGACCTTTTCGACAATATGCAGCAAGCCATGCGCAAAGCCCCAAAGCAGGAAAGTCCAAGCCGCACCATGCCAGATGCCACTCAACACAAAAACCACTAAAATGTTGAATGCCCATCGCCCGAACTTGACGCGGCTGCCACCCAAAGGGATATAGACATAATCGCGGAACCAAGTGGAAAGCGAGATGTGCCAACGATGCCAAAACTCGGCAATGCTTTTCGACAGATAAGGCGAACGAAAGTTGTCAGTAATGTCGAAACCCATCAACTTGGCGCTGCCCAAGGCGATAGTGGAGTAACCGAAAAAGTCGCAGTAAATCTGGAAAGAATAGAAAAACATGGCGAGCCAAACACTCCATGAATTGTACTCATCCAAATGCCCATATACCTCATCGACGTATTCACCCAAATGATCCGCCACCACCATCTTGATGAAAAAGCCGAAAAGGATCAAACGCATTCCCTTGGAAATGTTCTCATAACGGAATTCCTTTTTCTCGTGCAATTGCCGCAGCAAATTGCCAGGCTGCTCAATCGGGCCAGTGACCAATTGCGGAAAAAACATTACATAGAGCGAATAATAGCCGAAATGCCGCTCCGCCTTTTGGTGGCCGCGATATACCTCAATCACATAGCTCATGCTCTGGAAAGTATGGAACGATAGCCCAATGGGCAGGATGATATGCGTCATAAGGTGAGTCTCCATGCCCAACGAAGCGCACAACTGGTCCAAGTTTTCCGTGAGGAAATTCAAGTACTTGAAAACCAACAGCACCGTGAGCGTACTCACGATGCTGATGATCATAAAGGATTTCTTCTGTCGGGGTTGGTCGGCGTAACGCTCCATCAGGATTCCCGCCGCGTAATCGATGACGATGGTGATAAACAGGATGAGGATGTATTTCGGCACAAACCACATGTAAAACACGCAGCTGGCAGCAAGGAGCATCAGCCAACGCCATTTGTGGGGCAGCAGGTAGAACAGCAGCACCACAATGGGCAAAAAAACGACGAATGCTATGGAATTGAATACCATGAGATTCGTCGTCTTGGATTACTTAACCTTCTCCATCACCGTGTGCATAATCTTGCCATTATCATAGTCATAGATGTAGGTCAGGACATAGCACTGGTCTGCGTTGTAGGTGGAATCAATTTCGATGCTACAAGTCGAGGTAAAGCTGTCTTCCACATAGAAGGGACCGTTGAATACCTGTTGTCCATCGACACCATTCAGGGTGCCACGAAACACGTTGCGGAACACATATTCCTTATCAACGCCGCCGGGTACCGTTTGCCAGCCCACGATGCTATCTTCCACCAAGCAGACAGTTGCGTAATACTTGCCATTGCCGTCACCCGTAGGATAAAAATGGTTCTCCACACTCAATTGGCGAGAAGCCTCGTCGTAAGTGGTGTATGTTGTGATGTCAAACAACTGCACCTCATTCAACGCTGCCGCGACAGGTGCGTCAATCTGTTCCACATTCAGCGTGTTGCCATCCGTCAGAGCCACTTGGTCAACGGAAAACAGCGGGTTGGAGTCGTGGTTGTTGTACCAAATCGTTCCTTCTTCGGTAAGGAAATCAGGGAAATTACCCATAGGCTGAGCCAAGAAACCTGCATGGACGCTCAAGATAAAGACACGATCCTCACCCAAAAGATGTTGCAGCTCGTGAGCCGTCTCAGCCGCAGCGGGACAGTTGACGCAACGCGCCCCAGTGAAGTCTTTGATAAGCACCGTCTTCAAACCAGCAACAGGTTCAAAGGGCTTGTGCGTATTGTTGATGTCGATTTTGTCGCAGCCCATCGCGAAGAGCAGCAAGGCCGCAGTTGCAAATATCAATGATAACCTTTTCATGATGAATAATTTAGAATGATGTTGAAACCGTCAAAGTGACACCTGATGAAGCGGGAACGGTGCGGCAAACACCACCGACGCAAACCACACCTTCGCTCTGGCGACCAGCGCTCAGCATGACGCGAGTGGCTTCGTGGATGTAGCTAATAGTGCCAGTGAAATAATGGTCGCGATATTCCTCAACGGGGTTGCCGTAGTTCCATTTGTCAGCAATGCTGAACGACCAGTGAGGAGTGATGGTATATTCCAACAAGGCAAAAGCCCAGTCGCCACGTTTCTGATAGTCTTTCTTTTCACTTTCTTCGTACTCGTAACCTTTGTGGACTTCGTTCTCCCACAGACCTTGCAGTTCGAGGCGCAGACTTTGCTTTTTGTTAATCTTATACGTCACGTCCAAAAAACCGATATTGGCCTGTACGACAGGAGCGCCAGCGTGGCCTTCGATGGTCTCTATGTCGTAATACAGATTAATGTATTGCGCCGTAACATGCCAGTCCTTGTTGATTTTCTTATCGATTTCAAAGTTGATGTCGCGGAAGAAGCGATGGTCGCTGATGGCAAAGAATTTGGAAGTGTAACCCAAAGAACCAGGCTTGTTAATCACCATGTGTCCATTCTCCATAACGGAATCGCGGACGATGTCGTTCACCTGACTCATATTGAAGGCAAGTTTGGTGCCGTATTTTCCACCGAGGGCGGTGCCTTTCGGGATGGTGTAGTTCACCTGCAACTGAGCCGCCATTTCGCCATTGGGTTGAGTCGAGTAGGTGTACATCGACGGAAGGCTGTGGGTGTGCGTATAATTAATAGGTGGAATGAAATTGATGTCGAGGTCGTTCTGCTTGCCTGTGTACATCGACTTAAAGCTCATGTTGTCCACACGTTTCACCTGCAAGACAGCACCGAATCCTTTCTGTGAATAGCTCAACGATGAAAGGATAGCGCGACCTTCCTTGTAGATAAAGTTATTAATGGCCGATGGATCGTTGATCTTGTAGGCATATTCCGTGCTGAAGGCCCAGTTGCCATAGCCCAAGTTAATACGAGTAGCGGCAGCGCCCACGTTCTCAGGGATATAGTAGAACAGGCTCAGGTCTTCTTGTTTCTTGCTGACGAAGCTGCCACCCAAACTCATCTTGAACTTGGCGTCGTTCATCGATGGGATACTTTGGTTGAGATCCCATTCGGCATCCACGCCGCGAACAATGCCACGATATTCCTCGGCACCCATGTCACGCTCGAGATAGGGATACCAGAAAAAGCGTTGGCGGCCATAAACACCCTTCAATGTTACACCTTGGGCGGGTCGCAATACCACTCGTGCACCACGCAAGGAATTGTCCATACCCAGCGACCACTCTTCGTAGGTGCGGAACACGAGACCGCTACCAAATTGGTCATAAATATCACCCACGGTCATACCGATAAAACCGTTGTCGTAGGTGGCGAAAAAATTAGCTAGACCCACACCGTTTAACTCACTACGGAAACCGTTCATTTCGGGCAAAAAAGCCTCAAAGCGAACTCCCGCCGAAAAGTTACCATTGGTGTAATTGACTTTTCCGAAACCATTGATGCCCAATTTCTTGCCATAAAGGTCATTGATACCGATGCCATTATCCCGCATGTAATATTGCGCATCCGTTTGGAAACTGCCGCTCACTTGACTGTTCTCAAGAAACGACTGAGCACTCGCTCTGAAACTGACCGTCAGGGCGAGTGCAAGGACAAATAGTATATGTTTTCGCATAACTTCTTAATTTACTTCTTCGTGGCAATCTTTAGGATTTCCTCATAAAGGTCTTCTTCGGCACCCTCGAAATAACCCGTGTGCTGATAGACGAGCTTGCCCGAACCATCGAAGAGGAAGGTGTGAGGCGGGTTGCTCACGTTCATGGCACGTTTGAGATCGCTGTTCACGTCAAGCAGAATGTTGAATTCCCAGCCCTTGCCTTCCACGGTAGGCTTCACCTTGGCGGTGGAACGCGAATCGTCGATAGAGACGGCGTAAATCTTCACACCCGTCTCATCCTGCCAGTCCTGATACACGTCGTTCAAGGCATTGTGCTCCTTGATGCAGGGACCACACCAAGTGGCCCAGAAAGTGAGGACAATAGGGTTACCGTTGTTCGACAGTTTGGAGATGTTCACATCCTTGCCATTCAAGTCTTTCAAAGTGACATTCGGCAGGTCGGTCTTGGTTTGCGCATGAAGGCCCACACAAACAAAGGCCATCAGCAAAAGTGTCATTAGCTTTTTCATATTCAATGATTTAAAGATTTAAGATTCAA
>Ga0310690_10008187_pt1 | contig 13307 bp, 13 predicted proteins | sample AusTroGonzalo_MG_2_FD_207661 | JGI IMG/M metagenome (GOLD analysis project Ga0310690, IMG submission 207661) | Bovine rumen microbial communities from tropical cattle in Woodstock, Queensland, Australia - Gonzalo_04 (v2) (version 2) | ecosystem: Host-associated > Mammals > Digestive system >... | reverse complement strand
GGTCGGTCCCAAAACCCTCGCCGCCGCCAAAAACATAGTCAAAGCAGCACCTCCCGCCTCTTACGGCTTGGAAGTTTTGGGACCGACCCCAGCGGGACTTTCCCGTCTGCAAGGACAATACCGTTTCCGCATTTTGATAAAGGCAGGCAAAACCTCTCCCCTTTCGTCTATTATAAAGATGTGGTTGACTAAAGTACAACTGCCCTACAATATAAAAATACAAATTGATGTTGAACCTTACAGTTTTATGTAAAAAGAAAAGGAGAAAATTATGGCTTACAACGTAAAAGTAAATTATCAGGGTGATATGTATTGCAACGTAAATTATATTACCGGAGACTATAATATAATTACCAGTGCCGCACACAACGACTATTTTTCTCCCGTGGAGCTGTTGGCAGGGGCTTTGTCCGCCTGTACGGTAAGTATGATTGCCGCAACCGTAAAAGGCAAAAACATTCCCCTTGACACCAAAGGTATATCCATGGAAACGGAATCTTTGGTGGAAAATCACAAAGTTTTGGGATTTAATGCGGTTATTAAAATTGCCGCCTCGGAACGTCTTTCGGACAAAGACAAAACTATGCTTGAGGCAGCCGCCGCAAGCTGTCCCGTCAAAGGTGCTTTATCTCCAGACATAAATATAAAATACGAATTTCGCTACGAATAAAAAACAAGTAATAAAAAAAATTATATACTTTTTCACACATTGCGTTAGAATGTCCGCATAGCATTTTGCTATGTTACGGTTTTAAAGATTTATAGTTTTAAAGGATTCGTAAATTGAAACAGCTTCCTAACATTCTTACCATTTCCAGAGTTGTGGTCATTCCCATACTTATTTTATTATTTTTGATACCGTCTGATATGACTAAGCTTCTTGCCGGAGTTATATTTATTATAGCGGCGATTACGGATTATTTTGACGGCTATTTTGCCCGTTCAATGCAAATGACTTCCAGTTTCGGACGCTTTCTTGATCCGATAGCCGACAAATTACTGGTTGTATCTTCCCTGTTTATGATTGCCGCCACACAAGGAGATGATTATTACGGTGCAAGGTTCTTCGGTTCCAACGCCTTGTTTGCCGTTCCAGCCATGATTATTTTATGCCGTGAAATTATAGTTTCTGGATTACGCGAGTATTTGGCGGAATTAAAAGTCGGTGTCCCCGTAACCCGCCTTGCCAAGTGGAAAACAGGCGTACAGATGACCGCCATCCCTTTTATGATTTTCGGTTTTCTGTTTCTTCCTTTTGCTTATATAGGTACGATTTTATTGTGGATAGCCGCTGTTTTAACAATGATTACCGGCTGGGATTACCTTAAATCCGGTCTTAAGTATATGAATATAGAGCCGGAAGTTGTGCTTACTCCGATAAAGAAAGTCATCAATGCCAAAGAGGCTTTGGTGGATAAAGTCAAAGAAAAAAAGCAAAACAACCTTTCAAAAAACGAAAGTGAAAGTGAACAAGCAAGCAAAGAAACCGGCAAAAAAGTAAGTAAAAAAGATAAGCCCAAGCAAAAAAGCAAACGGAGAAAATAGCAATGAATAACGCTTCCATCCCGTCCGGCAATCATATAATGGTCGTTGATGATGACGACCGCCTGCGTTCTTTGCTTTCCCGCTATTTAAAGGAAAACGGGTTCAGGGTATCCGGTGCAAAAGATGCTGCCGAGGCAAGAGAATTGCTGGATATTTTTTCCTTTGACCTGTTGATAGTGGACGTGATGATGCCTCAGGAAAACGGTATAGATTTTACGGTAAGTTTACGGAAAAAAGGAAATACCGTTCCCGTGTTGATATTAACCGCCATGGGAGAGCCTCAAAACCGCATAACAGGTTTGGAAAGCGGTGCCGATGATTATTTAACAAAACCTTTTGAGCCTAAAGAGTTACTGCTTCGCATCAAAAGCATATTGAAAAGAGCCGTACCGACAAGCACTCCCTCCGTTTCCGATAAAGTTATTACTTTTGGTCATTGTGAATACTATCCTGCGGAAGAAAGATTATTGAAAGACGGTGAAAAAGTTGTTTTAACACCTGCTGAAAATGACTTACTTAAATTGTTTATATCCTCAAGAGGCAGAATACTCAGCAGAGACGATATAGTAAACAACTTGGGTACGGATAACACACCGCGTTCCGCCGATGTTCAGGTAACCCGCCTGCGTATGAAAATAGAAGACGATTCAAAACTTCCTAAGTATCTTAAAACCGTAAGGGGCAAAGGTTATATTCTTCTGACGGACTGATTTTACGGAGTTGCAATCGTGCCTTTTTCAAAAATTGTTAAAATATGGTCAAAAATAACAAGTTTTATGCACTCTCGGTTGGCTCCGAAAGGTCTTGTTGCCCGCTTTTTGCTGATGATTATTTTACCTTTGTTGATACTTCAGCTGGTTGTTTCCATTTTATTTTATGAACAGCACTGGCACATCATATCACAAAAAATGGCAAGAAGTATTACCTCCGATATGTCATTTTTGCTGGATTTAACAAGCAAAAGTACCAACGAAAAAGAAAGAAAAGAAATTATAGCCTTGGCGGAAAAAGATTTGGTCATATCTTTATGGTTTACGGGGAAAAATCAACTGCCCGAGATTACCAGACCCGCAGGTAAAATTATTTTGGACGAGCTGATAGTTTCATTAAAAAACAATTTCGGTGATAACTTCGTGATAGAAGAAGGAAGCAAGAAAAAAACAATCACCATTTACTTGTTATGGAATAACGAAGTCGCCATGTTCACCGTTCCCACCAAGCGTTTCTTTTCATCTACCGCATTTGTGTTTCCCGCTTGGTTATTCGGCAGCGGTATTTTTCTTTTTACGATAGCGGGTTTATTTATGCGTGGACAAATCCGCTCAATTAAAAGATTGGCTGATGTTGCGGACAAATTCGGTAAGGGTCAGGATATGCCGAACTTTAAACCCGAAGGTGCAACGGAAATTCGCCAAGCAGGCAAAGCCTTTATACTTATGAGGGAAAGAATCAAGCGTCAGCTGGACGAGCGAACTGCCATGCTTGCGGGTGTTTCTCACGATTTGCGGACTCCGCTTACCAGAATGCAGCTTGAGCTTGCCATGATGCCGGATAATTCCGAAAAAAACAATATGTTGCAAGATATGAAGGAAATGGAAAATATGATAGCCGGTTACTTGTCTTTCGCACGGGGTGAAGGCAAAGAACCTTTCCAAAAAGAATCCGTTTCCGCCATTCTTACCGAACTTGCCGAAAAAAGCCGAAAAAGTTTTAAGAGTTTGGACGTAAACATAGAAACTTCCGTGGTAATGATGGTCAGAAAAACGGAATTTACCCGTTGTCTTTCCAACATTATCGGCAACGCCTCACGCTATGCGACCAGTGCATCGGTCAACCTTGGCATAAGGGGAAAATTTCTGGAAATCACCATTGATGATAACGGTCCCGGTATTCCCGCCGATAAAAGACAAGATGTATTCAAAGCCTTTTACCGATTGGACGCTTCCCGCAACAGCCAAACCGGCGGCGTAGGCTTGGGCTTATCCATTGCCAAAGATACCGTTATTGCTCACGGCGGTGAAATATCTTTGGATGACAGTCCCTTGGGAGGTCTTAGAGTACGCTTAAGATTCCCGCTTTAATTGATGTTAAAATCAATAATTATAAAACTTTTATTAACTTTTTTACTTTAGGGTTGTAACATAGTTTTTGTAAAGAAATTCAAATGCCGAAAAATAGGAGGATATTATGCCCGCAAACAAGTCTCTTAATAAAGCAAAGGTCGTAAAGAAAAACGATTCGCTGGCAAAGGTGCGTAAAAAATTGGAAAAAATCGCAGCGGCGGAATTGGACGGAGAAGAAATCTCCTCCGATGACATAAAGCCCATCAACTCTCAAAAAAACACCGATAACGGCAACGAATGTACCGATTTTTATTTCGGCTTAGGCGACGGAAAAATAACATTGGTCGGGCAAGATAATTCCGTATTGAATTTAAAAGGTTTCGGTGAGCCTGAATACTCGGCAAAAGATTGGAATTTGGTTGTCAAAGAAATAGATGTCATTCCTTTGGAAGATAAAATCGGCAAAGTGATAGACCTTCCGAAAGAACTGAACAGAGGTATTCTTATCGGTCCCGACGGCTATCGTTTGGACTTCGGCGGCAACATAGAAAAAATAACCGTTGCCAAAGCCGGCTCAAAAGGTCCTAAAAATCAAGACGCCCGCCACATGTTTTTAATGGGCGTTCCCGCACCCGCTACGGGTTGGATAGTGGTTGTGGAATCCTCAAAAGTAATCAATTTAGCCGACGCGGACGACTTTATCGTGTTGAATCCCGAAAATTCGGGCATTCTGATAGGTCCCGATGGTAATGAGGTTGATTTCAGCAAAATCTCCGCACTTAAATTGTGCGAAGCTGATGAGATTTACGAAGATGAATACGATGATGAAGATGATGACGAGGAAGAATAACAACCTCTGCTAACATATTTTAATTAAACCCCGAGCATTTACCACTCGGGGTTATTTTTACTTCAGCTTAAGCGATTCCGCCATCTTTTATAGCAAAATAAAAACAAGCGACTCCGCAAAGAAAGTCGCCTGTCTTTTTAACTTAAAATTGCGGTGTTTTTTTAACGTTCTTGAGCAACCGCAGCGGGAGAAACCGTGAACTCTATTTCACTGGAGCTGTCTCCGTCAATTTGAATAGTCGCGATTCGGTTACCCTGACGGAAAGTCAAAATACTTATCTTGGAACGAACAACCGTGATTTCCTGCCAACCGAACTTCGGCATTTCCGACATAAAGAAGTCAAACAACCCGCCCGCAGAATACGGAGAAGAAAATACCAAACGTCCCGTCCACCACTGCTGATTTCCGAAAATCAAAGATTGTTTGGTATCCATTTCCGAACGCTCCGGTATAGGAATATCCGAAAACTGATTAAAAACAGGCGGCAAAGTCCTTCCTTCCGCATCTGTACCCGTTGTGGCGGCAACACTGCTGGTTGAAGTCATGGGCGTTGATCCGTTAATCGTACACGCACTTGTCAACAACAAAATTCCCGCCGAAAATAAAAAAATTGTTTTTTTCATCTTTCCTCACTTGCATATCTCGCATAAGAGTTTATTCTTAACCGCATGATGACAAAACCACATATTATAGTTTTAGGTAATGAAAAAGGCGGCACCGGTAAATCAACCCTTGCTATGCATATTATCGTACATTTGTTAAAAGAAGGTAAAAGAGTATCTTCTGTTGATTTGGACGGCAGACAAGGCTCGCTTACTTACTATATAAAGAACAGAAGCAGCTTTGCCAAAGAAACCGGAATCGCTTTATCGGAGCCTGAACACATTGCGGTAGAGGCGGAATTTTCTCCCTCTGCCGAAAAAGTAAAAGAACATTTGGAACAACTGGACAATCTGATAAGCGAGCTTAAAGAATCGTCGGACTATATCGTTATAGACACACCGGGTTCCGATAATTATTTAATGCGTGCGGGACACGGATATGCCGACACTCTTATCACTCCCGTTAATGAGAGCTTGATTGACGTCAATGTCCTTGGCAGAGTGGATTTCCGCACCAATAAGGTAGAGGCACTCAGCCGCTATGCCGAATCGGTGTTTGAAGCCCGTAAACGCAGAGCGGTTGAAAGGAAAAAACCTCTTAACTGGTTTGTGGTAAAGAATCGCCTTTCCAATGCGGACAATCGTAACCGTCATGTGTTGGACGAGGTCTTAATTCAGCTGTCAAAACGACTTAACTTCCAAGTATTGCCCCCGTTGCGTGAAAGAGTCATTTACAGGGAACTTTTCTTAAAAGGTCTGACAATGCTTGATTTAAGGACCAAAGGAATCGGCGTCAAAATGGGTATGTCTCACATTGCCGCCCGCCACGAAATCCAAAAAATTATGGAAGCCGTCGCAAGCGTAAAGTAAAGAGTCTGAATACTTATTCGGTAAGTTACAGAGCAAAAAAACTATCTGTAACGCATACTTTCCGTGCAGTAGTTAATTTCTCTCAGACTATTATATTTTTTTAATAAAATGTTATCTATGCCGTTTTTCATTTCCTCATCACAAGGTTTTTTCAAAGCGGCAATAACCGCATTTTTTTTACTTTTGCCGTCTGTTTTATAGTACTCATTCAAACAATATTCAAAGGCACTTTCCACGGTATAAGCCTCTTGTTCAAGAGGATTACGTCTGTTGGCAACAAAGTAATCCACACTTAAAGCACGTTCCCACACAACTTCCTGAGGAATCTGTCCCGTTGTCGGAGATACACACCAATAATCCTCGGGAGTTTTTGTTCGGATACGGTAAAAACGAGCATTTTGAGAACAATGGTGTAATTCGTGTGCTATAGTAGCTAACAGCCCTGTTGCGGTTTGAAAAGCACAGCTTTCATCATCCAAAAACAACTCAATACACTGAGAAAAATCACCTTGTTTTATGCTGTATTTGGTAGAAGCATATTGTCCGGCTGCTCCTTCCGTTTCAATCTGCAATTTTGGATAAACTCCGCAAACTTCAAACATATTCGGCAACAAATTATTTTGTATGTCAGGCACTGTTCTTCTGCGTTTTTTGCCATATATGGGAAATTCTGATGCAACAAACGTATAATCATCTCCCCATTCCCGTTTAAACTTATCAATATCATTTCGCATTTTATCATCAGACAGAATTTTGCAAGCTATATGCCTGCCCTTGTTTGCCATTCTGTCAAAGCGATCATTATTAACTTTGGAATGCAACTCATATACGGGTGCCATAACTGCCTGTAGATCGTCTTTTGTCAGTTTTCCGTTTTTGACGGCAAGACAAACCGTATTGCCTATCTCGTAAAGCAAATCATCATCAACAGGCTTTTCTCCGAACATTACAGCCCTGTCGCAAGTTAAATGACAACCGAACATTTCATTAAAAGCATTGGTCAGCCCCGACTCCGCTATCTTATTTTTAACATTTTCATACGAATAAATTTCATTTCCCATAGCATATCACCGAAAAAAATCGTTACCACTTCGGGTATGCTACCATTTCGTTCGGCACTTTGCAAGACAAAAATATAGACAATATAAACACCTATTGCCACGGATACCATAAGCGTAAAGTAAAAGAATTATTTGAATATTATACGAAAAATAGTTGCACCTTCTTTGCACCAGGCAATCGCCGTATCCGCCGAAAGAGGCCAAGTTCCGCTTCGGTATCTGGCGTTTCTGTCTGCATCGCTTATCACTCTGACTCCCTCAAATACTCCCTTGTTTCCCCAATCCATCAGTAATAAATCCGTGCAAGTATCAGCAGGAAGATTACCTTCTATAGAAATCAGAAAAGTAGTATTTTCTTCCCAATCAGCCCTCCTTACTAACATATCATCACCAAAAGGGTTTTTAAAATCGTCCGCCGACAGTTTACCGGAAATTATCATATTCTCATTAGAAACACCTTCGCGGTAATCTCCTTTGTAAACGGAACGAACTCTGGTAGCAATTAAATTTACTTTTTCAATCAGCTGATTCGTTCTGTAACTTTGCATAGCCATAGAGTAACCCGCAATACCGCCTGCCGATAAAACGCCTACTATCGCCAAAACACCCAGCATTTCAATCATACTTCTGCCTGATTGTTTGTGTTTTTTATTATTATGTTGTGATTGTTTACTTAAAAGCCCGAAGCGGCACGCCTCAAACAAGCGGGGGGGTAGTGAACATTTTTATTTTGCAAAATCATCTTAAATACCCTTTACTCTGTTAAACTGTGAAAACAAAGAACAGGATATTGCAAACATCAATAAAGTCAAGTGTATTATTCACCACCACATACTTTGATTCGCCCAAATAATGTAAGCATTAAGGTAAGTTGCAAACATCAACCACATTAAATACGGAACGAACAGCAGCCCTGCCAACCTTTTTATTTTGTAAAAGAAAAAGCAGGAAAGCAGCACCGTAAAATCCAGCAACAAAATGTCCGCAAAACCCAATACGGGATTCCTTAAAAAGAAAAAGCTGAATGTCCAACCCACGTTGAAAATCAAGCTCACGAAAAACGCCAACACCGCACTTGCAAACAACGGATTTTGCTTTTCGTCCCAAATAAGCCAAATCGCTATGCCCATAAAGGTATAAAGAATTGCCCAAACGGGTGCAAAAACTTCATTTGCGGGACTGTGCGGAGATTTCACAAGATTCGGATACCAGTCATCCAAAGAATCCTGCATAAGAACGGAACTGATAGAACCGACTATAAAACAAAGTAAAATAAAACCTATCAAAGATATAATTTTATCTTTTGTACAATCTGTCGGGTTTTGATTCATAACACAACCTCCTTAAAACTTAAATCCGAATCGGAAACTTATAAATTTTATACATTTTCTCATTAAAGGCAGTGTTGACACAATTATACTTAGGTTTTAATCTGTGGAAAATTTTTACTTATGGAGTTTTAAATGACAAACGAAAATAAAACACCTGATTATATTCAGGCAGCAAGGTCTTTTGAGGAAAAATGGGCTACTTATTGGTATGCGAACAACATATTCAAAACCCCCGTTGTCGGAGCGGCTGATTTTGACGCTTCCAAACCTAAAAAAGTGATTTTGGACTTTTTCCCGTATCCAAGCGGTATAGGTTTGCACATCGGACATCCTCTCGGCTATACGGCAACGGATATTATATCAAGGTGCTATCGTATGCAGGGCTATAACGTTTTGCACTCCATGGGTTACGATTCTTTCGGTCTGCCTGCCGAACAGTATGCTATTCAAACGGGCAAGCACCCTCGCCTTACTACCGAAGAAAACGTAAAAGTTTTTACCCGCGAATTGCGTGCTTTGGGTTTTGACCATGATGAAGAATCCAGATTTTTAAGTTCCGATTCCGATTATTACCGCTGGACTCAATGGCTGTTCTTAAAAATGTTTGACAGCTATTATGATGTAGGTGAGGAGTGGACCGATTCTTTCGGCAACAAAATAAAAGGAAAGGCAAAACCCGTTGCCGAGTTGCGTGAAAAATTAAAATCGGGCGAATGGAAAAAAGACGCCTTGGGCGAGATTGCCCCTGCCGATGAAAAGCGTTTTAACATAGCCGTTCCTGCCGAAGATATAGAAAAAACGGTTGAGGCAAACAGGCTTGCCGTATTGAAAGACGTTGACGTCAACTGGTGTCCCAAGCTCGGTACGGTTTTGGCAAATGAAGAAGTTACCGCCGACGGAAAATCCGAAAGAGGTAATTACCCCGTTTACAAAAAACCGCTTAAACAGTGGGTGTTAAGGATTACCTGCTATGCGGACCGGCTTTTCAAAGACTTGCAACTGATTGATTGGCCAAAGGGCGTGATTGAAATGCAAAAGGAATGGATTGGACCTTCCAACGGTGCAATAGTTGCTTTTACCGCCGATGACGGCAGCAAACTGAATGTTTATACCACCCGTCCCGATACTTTGCCCGGCGTTACTTTTGTTGCGGTTGCACCCGAACACCCCCTTGCGGTAAAATATGCGGGTGAGGAAGCAAAAAAGATGGTATCTTTGGCAAGAAATCACGCCTATGATGACAAGTCCGCTCACAACGGTATTTTTACGGGGCAATATGTAACTCACCCCTTAACAGGCAAGAAAGTCCCCGTCTGGGTCGGTGATTATGTCTTATCAGGTTACGGAGAAGGTGCGGTTATGGGCGTTCCCTCTCATGACGAAAGAGACTTTGCCTTTGCTGAAAAGTTCGCTATTGATATAGTCCCCGTTATTCAACCGAATGATGAATGGCTGAAGGAAAACGCCCCCGAAAACGCAAAGAACAAAACCGCGGAAGAGTTGAAATCTTTATACTTGTCGGATTGCGGCAGTTTCAAAAATGCCTTTATTGATGACGGCTTTATGCTGGCGAATTTGGCAGGGGCGGAGGAAATGGCAGGTATGCCGAATCGCCAAGCTATTGAAAAAATTTGTGATAAGCTGGAGGCTTTGGGCAAAGGTGCCAAGACAAAAACTTATAAATTAAGGGATTGGCTGTTCTCCCGTCAGCGTTATTGGGGCGAGCCGTTCCCAGTTGTTTATGATGAAAACGGCAAAGTTTACAAGGTTGATGAGTCTTGTCTGCCCGTAACACTTCCCGAAGTAACGGACTTTAAGCCCACAACAAGCGATGACGTTAATGCCAACCCCGTAACTCCTTTGGGCAGAGTATCGGATTGGGTAAAGGTCAAAGGCGTTATTACCGAAAGCGGCTCTGTAAAATTACTTGCAAACGGCGAAGAAAATCCGAATGCCAAAGATTTTACCCGCGACACAAACACCATGCCTAACTGGGCAGGTTCATGCTGGTATTATATGCGGTATTTTTCCCCTGCCTGCAACACGGCTTTTGTAGATTCGGCGGCGGAAAAGTATTGGACAGGCGGCGGCAAGCAAGGCGGAGTTGACCTTTATGTCGGCGGAGCGGAACATGCCGTACTTCACCTTTTATATGCTCGTTTCTGGCACAAAGTCTTTTATGATTTGGGCTTGGTTTCCACTCCCGAACCTTTCTATAAGCTGTTTAATCAGGGTATGATTACGGCGGACGCTTATGCCGACTCAAGAGGTTTTTACGTTGATGTTCATGATGTGGAAGAAAAAATCGTTGACGGCAAACGCAAAGCCTTTGATAAGAACAGCGGAGAAGAATTGGAAATAATCCCCGGCAAAATGGGTAAAAGATACAAAAACGGCGTTGCTCCCGAAGAAATTTGTCAAAGGCATACGGTTGATGCTTTCCGTTGTTATATGATGTTCCTCGGTCCTCTGGAAGCAACAAGCCCTTGGCGTGAATCCCCCATTGTCGGTATGGAAAGGTTTATCGGCTCGGTATGGCGTTTGGCTCACCGTGATGAATATGACGAAAGTCCCGACACTGCAGACAAAAAGACGGAAGTATTGCTTAATCAAACAATCAAACAGGTTACCGAAAACATACAGGATATTCGTTTGAACACGGCTATATCCGCTTTGATGGTCTTAACGAATACCTTATCCGCCATGGATAAACCGAAAAAAGATTATGTTGACATTCTGCTTCGTTTGATGAATCCGTTTACACCCTTTATGGTAGAGGAGATTTACAGCGAAGGTAATGCGTTTAAATTGCCTGCCGGTATGAAATCCGCCGCTTTCCTGCCCTGGCCAAAGTATGATGAAAGCAAACTCGCTTCTGATGAAGTTTTGGTTGTCGTACAGGTAAACGGTAAGAAAAGAGCGGAATTTAACGTACCCGCCGACAGCTCAAACGAGGAAATTGAGAAAATTGCCTTAAATAATGAAGCTGTTAAGCGTTATACCGACGGTCATGAAATAAAACGCCTTATCCACATTCCGAACAAGACTTACAAAGGCTTGGGAATAGTGGTAGCTTAAGGCTTTATTATTACTCAACAAAAAAGGCGGTCAAATCAAAACCGCCTTTTGTTTATTTAAAGTACCAATACATCAACTTATCTCCACCGCTACAAGCAGAAATTGCGGCAGACGTTTGAGCAGGATAGGTATCATTCCAATATGCAAAATACACATCATTAACCACCGTACCTAAGCTCAGCCCCCAAAAAATACCTTTTTTACCCCAATTCGTCAAAACTAAATCAGTACAAGCATCAGAAGGAATAACAGCATTATTTTTCACAGCCAACACTAAATACCCGTCGCTATCGGGTCCAACATATATATCCCCGCCGAAAGGATTTTGGAAATCTTCATCTTGGAATTTACCTGTCTGTAACAATACACTTTTATTCACACCGACATAATTACCGTTGGAAACATTACGAATTTGTGATTGTAAGTAATATATTTTATCGGTCAAAGCCTGTGTTTTTTGTGTTACGGAAATTTTGTTGTAACCTGCAATAGCCCCTATTGACAACACCCCGACTATCGCCAAAACTCCTAACATTTCAACCATACTTCTGCCTGATTGATTATGTTTTTTGTTATCTAGTTGGGATTTTTTACCGAAAGACCCTAAGCGTCCCACCTCAAACGAGCGGGGGGGTAATGAACATTTTTATTTCGCAAAATCATCTTAAATACCCTTTGCTCTTAAAATTTAAACACAAAGCCGCACTTTCCGAACGACACCTTATCAGGATATTATGAACGCATAAAAAAGGCAAACAGATTCTGCCTTTCAAGCTTATTCTGCGACTTCCGCCCACAAAACATCACTTATTTTAGGTGCATGGCAAGCCGCCATAACCACCCTGTCTATGCCCACGGCTATACCTGCGGCAGGCGGCATAATTGACAAAGCAGACATAAAATCTTCATCAATAGGATACCTCTCGCCGTAAAACTTTTCTTTCATATCCATATCAAAAGTAAAGCGTCTTCTTTGTTCTTCAACATCAGTCAGTTCGGAAAAAGCATTACCCATTTCCAATCCGCAAACATAAAACTCAAATCTTTCCGAAACTCTTTTATCTTTCGGAGAAGTGCGGGAAAGTGCCGCAAGACACTTCGGATATTCATAAAAAATCGTCGGCACTCCGTTAAAGCCCAAATGAGGCTCAACCTTATCAAGGCAAATACGGAAAAACACATCTTCCCACGTATCGTTTTCGGAAGTATGCACACCGATTCTTTCAGCCTCTTTCATTAAAGGTGCGGGATTGGGTGCAGCCTTATCGGCATCATCTATGGTTGCCAAAACATCAATATCGGCATAACGCTTAAACGCTTCATTGACCGTAAGCATTTCCCAATCCGAAAACGGATTACAATCCGTGCCGTTATAGTGCATAACCTTATTGCCCGCCGCCAATGTTGCAAGTTGCAAAATCTGTTTGCAATCTTCCATAAGGGAGTAATAATTGCTGTCTGCCCTGTACCATTCAATCATTGTAAATTCTGGATGATGACGTTCCGAACGCTCACCGTTACGGAAAACATGGCATATCTGGTATATCTTCGGCAATCCCGCCGCAAGCAGCTTTTTCATCGTAAATTCGGGAGAAGTGTGTAAATAAAACGGGCTTTCCTTATTCGTAAACGGTTCTTTAAGTGCCGTTTTAAAAGCCTGCAAATGTACCTCCAGTCCGGGAGATATTTGCAAAACGGGCGTTTCCACTTCATAAAAATTTCTTTCATCAAAGTAATTGCGAACAGCTTTTATTATTTTGGAACGTTGCCGCAAATAAGGGATTTTCCTCTCATACGTTTCAGGCTGCCACCACTGTTTCATATTTTATCCTTTCAGTTTTTTGTTTCACCATCACTTTTTAATACAGCTTAAAAAGAAAAAACAGTTTTATTTTATGATTTGTTAC
>Ga0310690_10008186_pt1 | contig 13309 bp, 8 predicted proteins | sample AusTroGonzalo_MG_2_FD_207661 | JGI IMG/M metagenome (GOLD analysis project Ga0310690, IMG submission 207661) | Bovine rumen microbial communities from tropical cattle in Woodstock, Queensland, Australia - Gonzalo_04 (v2) (version 2) | ecosystem: Host-associated > Mammals > Digestive system >... | reverse complement strand
TTACTTCGTCATTCATAGTGACGCGCTTATTCCAGTTGGAGATCATTTCGTAGTCCATCGACTGAACGTCGACGAACGGACGTCTCGACAGTTCAAGCGTCCTCTGCTGGGAAAAATGCGTATCAGACGTAAACCACGGCCCAGTGCTTTTTCCCAACATCATAACTGCCCCTCTCAGCACTCCATCAAGCGTGCTGTAGCGGTGCTTGCCCTGCTCTTTAAGCTTACACGCCATGTATTCGTTGTGTTCTGCGCCGTCAGGCCATCCTACGAAGACGCGCGGCTTTTTGTACCATTCGCCGAATTCGTAGTTCGTGGTCCTGGCCGGCCACGTGTCGCTTCGCGGAACCCAGAAAACTATGGCCGACGCGATATGCATGGCGGCCCTTTCCCACGCGACCTGCTTTTCTCTCGCCTGCTCCTGGGTAAAACCGAATTCCTCAGTCATCTGCTTGAAATAGGGATTAGTCGGAGTTATTACAGTTCCGTCGAAGCCCATCTGTTCAAGAATAGAAAACGCGTCATGCCGCCAGTCGGTGCCAAAGTCCGACCGCGGACACGGTCCGGCCAGAAATATCGCGTTTCTACACCCGTAGAACGTATTGAATTTTCCTTTGGCGGGATTGAACGGTTCTATGATTTTCATCATCAAGCCTCTTTGTAGTTTCCGTAATCTTTACACACCTGCAGGACGTCGCTGTCGAGAAAGAACTTGAAGTCGAGATTGGCTGCGGTCTTAAGCTCCAGCTTGACGCCCTTGCTGTTCTGCCAGCCGTGCAGAAGCATAATGGCATTGCAGGTCTTCTCAGCTTCTTGCTGTTCCGCGACCATCTTGTCGAATACCGCCTTGTCGCCGAGTACATGTTCCTTCTTGTACTTCTTGCAGATACGCACGGGGTTGACTACGTCGACGCCATACTGCTTCAAAACGTTCTCGATGAAGTTGAACTTGTCGAAGTTGAAGTTCTCATGCCCTGTCATCGGTCCCGACAGGAATATGCGAAGCTTGTCCATCGTCAGGTCCTTTCATGACGGATACGCCAGTCGATGCAGCGCTTGAGGTACTCTACGTACTCGTTGTCGCGGCACATTCCCTTGCCTTCGACGTCGGAGATCTTCGCGACTGGCGCGCCGTTGCACTCGACTATCTTGTGTACGATGTTCAGCGCCGGAACGCCGCAGTCGTTGGCGAGCCATGTGCCGATGCCGAATGCGACGTTGGTACGTCCCTGGAAGTGCTTGTTGATCGTGATCGCCTTCTCGAAGTCAAGCGAATCCGAGAACAAAAGTGTCTTCGTCTTAGGATCGACACCGTACTTCTGGAAGTGCGCGATAAGCTTCTCGCCCCATGCGATAGGGTCGCCGGAATCGTGGCGGACGCCGTTGAACAACCTGGTATACGTCTTGTTGAAGTCCAGCAGGAAGCAGTCCGTCGTGATGCAGTCCGTAAGCGCGATTCCGTTGTCGGTCTCGTACTCCTTCGTCCACGCCTTCATCACAAGGCGGTTCACGTACGCCGGGTTGTACTCGTGGTGTCCCTGCATAAGCTGGAACATCTCGTGCGCCATCGTCCCGACAGGCTTAACGCCGTACTTCTTGGCAAGGTAGACGTTCGAAGTCCCGACGAACCCGGGAACCTTCTGGTCGACGATGTACTTGATCAGCCAGTCCTGCATGTTCTTCGAATAGCGACGGCGGAGTCCGAACTCGGAAAACACGATCGGATCGTAATGCGAAGCCGCGTACTCGTCGAGCTTAGCGAGATAGTCAGGACTGCCCTGATACTTCTCAGTGATTGCGTCGACGTCTTCCTGCTTCTGGAACTTGTTGAACTTCTCCATCGTACGCTTCTGGAACTCGATGTCCTTGGCGCCGGGGCCGTAGGTGAACGCGAAATAGACTTCGTTGACGATCGCGAGAATCGGAATCTCGTACTGCGAGACGTTGACCTGGAAGCCATGGCACTCGATCGCGAGTCCGCAGTCGTTGTACGCCTGGATATTGCCTTCGTTGATGAGAATCTCGCTGCGACGGGGCTGCCAGCCGCGGAGATAGTCAATAAAGTCGTCAGTCAGCCAGGGAAGGTTTTTCCTGAGGTACTGCAGCTCGTCCTCGGTAAACCGTAGCATGCAGTAAAAATCGATCTGCTTGCGGATCTCGGCAACCATCTCAGGCGTGAACTTGACGCCTGGATTGCGGCACTTGAACGCCCATACGACGCGGTCCTTGTTGAACTGGTGCAGGAACACCTGCCACATGTTTATCTTGTACTGGTCGGTTTCGATCAGCGACGTGATTACCGGAGGGAGTGTCATTTCGTAGTTCATGGCCATATTATACCGCCTAGGCTATCTCGCGCAAGGTAGAAACTCCGGATTTGCGCCTGTAGAGCTCTTTCATGGACGCGTTTACTGCGTCCGCCAGCCTGTTGTACTCCCCGTCGGTCCTGGGCTTGCCGTAAATCGATTCCAGACATTCCCCGGATGAATCCAGTATGATTTCATACCTGAACCGCCGGCCTCGTACGGCCTCGTCACGACGCTCTCCGAACCATATATGCGGAGTCTTCCCCTCTCGCGAAGGGAAGACCACGTGCCGCAGCATGTCTAACTCGTCTACGCCAGACACGCCGTTCCTGCGGCAAGGCTTACGCTTCAGCCGGTTCTGGAACTGCAACCAGGTCATGCTTCAGGATCTCCCTGACTTCAGTAACGACTTGACCAAGCAAATTGCGCCCGAGCCACATATTCTCGTTGTCGAGAATGCACTTAGGGGTACCAAGACCGAGCCCAATACCCCAGATTCTGTCAGTAGGAGAAGCCTCGACAAATTTCTTGCCGTCGAACTCAGGATCCAGCAGCTTGGTCTGCAGGTCGGCATCCTGCCTGTACTTCTCGATGTTGACTTCCTTCATGTAGGAGTACCTGACGCGATCCCACTCCGTCTCGTCGAAATTCTCGACAAGCCTTCCAAGATGCTTGCACTTCATCGGATCGTTCTCGACGAGCAGAATAGCCTCAGCTGTGCGCGTATCGCCGAAGTGCATGGCTTTCGCCCACATGAACGCCTGCTCTGTGCAGAAGAACCTGAGTCTCTGGCCGAAAGCTTCCCACTCGAAGCTAGTCTTCTTGAAATTGCTCGGCCATTCTGTAAAGAAAAACACGTGAGTGTCTGTGATTATCATGATGTCTCCTTAGTCTTCGTCGTCTTCGTCGTAGGACTTGCCTGACAGCTTGGCGATAAGTCGGGCAGCGCATTCCAGAAGGTCTATGTGCAGAAATGCCCTGCATGCCATGTTCACTATGAACAGCCCGAATACGACTTCGAGCGCCGTCGTAACTATTCCGTCTACCATAGCTTACTCCCAGTGGCCGGGCACGAACACGCGCTCATACCTCAATACATTGCCGAGCGCGTCAAGGACCGGCCTGTCCTCGTAATGGTCTGGAACCCACACCGCGTTCGCGACAGGGCCGACAACTGCAGGTCTCGTATGATGGTGGATTATCGCCGGCAGAAGCCCTATTCCGAATCCTGTCCAGAACGGATTTGACCAGTGATATGCCGGTGGCGGCCTATGTACCGGCCTTGGCGCAGGACGAGGAACCGGCCTCGGAACTGGCCTTGGCGCTGGGCGTGGCGCAGGCCTAGCATGATGATGGTATATCGGCCTGAAAGCCGGCCTGAAAGCATGTGGTATCGCAGTCGCGACGCTCGCGGCAAGACAACATACTATAAACGCTAGACTTCTCATGTCAACTCCTTATTAGCTGATGATGAACACGACATTGCCATTAGGCGCAAGCGCGACACCTGGAATATCCTCGCCAGCTTTCAGCCTTGCGACCATCTTATTCCAGCCGGCTTTCTTTTCTTCTTCTGTCAGCTGCTTGAAACTCGCGACATCCTTGTTAAGCTCCTCGAAATCTTTTCCGTATCCATTCGGCATGACTTTCAGTCCTTCTTTCGCCGCAAACCTGCTATACCGCTTGAACTCCGGCGTATAATGTTCATCCCCGCGCTGATATGTACCAGCGTCTATTATGCGCTTCATTGTTCCTTTCGTGAAGTCGTAATAGTGAATCATCTCGTGCATCATACATGAAACGGCGAACTTGAATGCCATCTTGCCATAGCTGTCAACGACAAAAATCGTATGCTTGACAATCTTATTCTCTTCTGTCTGGTACTGCGGAAGGTACATCGCGTAGAAATCGTACTTCGCATCATCTTGCTTGCCCAGTTGAACTAGTATATCGCGAAGCTCCTGTATCGAGCAGATACAGAAGTTTATGCGCTCAAGTTCATTCCCGAAAAAATATTCGTTCAGCACATCAAAGATCGTAAAAATATTCCAGCTGTCAAACTCGAAATCGCTTTCGACTGAATTGATCTGTTCTGGCTGAAAATATTTCTCAAATGTCTGGAATAAACCAAGCTTAGCTTCTTCCAGCGTCCTTGATATTTTCGGCGATCGATCAGAATATGGCTGATACAGACTCCTCATGTCATATATTTTACGGTTCCAGCTGGCCGTAAATATCAGCGTGAAACAGTTATTCGCAGTTCTTGCCGTCTTTGCCGCATCGATATGCTTCGCGGGATACGACTACAGGCCTGACTTCCAGTTCAAGGCTGAGTACGCGCTTACGCCTGCAAACCAAGAAAAGCTCTACATCTCAGACATAACAGACTTCAATGAGCTGATAGACTTCAGGGGAAGCTTCGTGGCCGAGCTCGCCAGGTTTCTGGTCCTGGGCTTCGGCAGAGAATACAACTCCAGGATAATGATAAAGCCCTGGTTTAGTCTCGATCCCGAGAACAAGAAACCAAAGGCTTCGCTTATCTACTGGCAGTACAGCTTCTGACAGCTGACGATTTGACGACTTGAATGGTTGTCCCGGCTGGATTCGCACCAGCGCCAACGGGATCAAAGCCCGGTGTCCTGCTGCTAGACGACAGGACAATGCAAGATGGTTGATCCACTTCGATTCGAACGAAGATATACCGGGTCAGAGCCGGATGCACTGCCATTGTGCTATGGATCAATAAATGGTACCAGCGGGTGGAATCGAACCACCGGCCTCTTCCGTGTCATGGAAGCGCTCTAGCCGTCTGAGCTACGCCGATATAAAATTGAAATCAGGCTACTTTAGTGACGATGGCCGCAAGAAACGAGATAAACTCGTCGCGAAGATCGTCAAGACTGATGTCAGGGTTTTCCACAAGCCTGTCGTGGATATCCTTAGCCTAAACGGCGGTGTCGCCTAGAACGTATTTGGCGAGCTGCTTGGTCGTAATGCCGCAAGACTTAAGCGTATCGCCTGCCTTGTCAGTGGCGAAAAGCACATCGTCGTCTCCGATATTGCCGTCTTCGATGAGCGGCAGTTGAGAAAGCTTGATCTTCTGGCTCATAGTCTTAATCTTCCGTTGTCAATTGCCTGCCGTCTTCATCGGTGACGAGCATATCCATCTCGTCAGTTATCTCAGGCGCTGCGTCTTTATCTTCGTCAACCCAGCTGCCCGGCGCGACGGTACGTCTGGCCTGCTGGGCAAAAAGCCATCTGCTCAAGGCAATGCGCCTAAGCTGGTCTATCTTCGCCCATTGTAGCTACTGTGTCGTCAACATAACGTCTTTATTTACTTGACAGCATACGTTTCAAATGGCGGAGCGAGCTGGGTACGATCCAGCAGACGCCGTTGCCGACGCCACCGGTGTTCGAAACCGGCGCGATTATTCCATTTCTGCCATCGCTCCTCGAAATTTGGCGGAGAGGACACGTTCCGATCGTGCGTGGGCTGTTAACCCGCTTCGTTTCCGGCGAAGCCTGTTTGCCAATTCCAGCACCTCTCCATGAAATCAAATGGCGGAGAGAAGAGGATTCGAACCTCCAGGCCAGCGTTTCCGCCGACTGGCTCCTTAGCAAGGAGCTGCATTTACCAACTCTGCCACCTCTCCGTAAATTGGCGGAAGCGGAGGATCTCGATACCCCACCCGGTTTTAGCCGGTACTAGCGGTGTTCAAAGCCGCGGCCTTGCCTTTAGGCTTACGCTTCCTAAAATGGTCGATTCTGCAGGGCTCGAACCTGCAACTTCCTCTATGTGAAAGAGGCGCGCTAACCATTGCGCCAAGAATCGCAAATGGTGGACCCGGCAGGACTTGAACCTGCGACCCAGTGATTATGAGTCACTCGCTCTGACCGTCTGAGCTACGGGTCCAAGAAATGGTTGGCGCTGAGGATTTCGAAACCCCGACCCGCTGCGTGTAAAGCAGCCGCTCTATCCTCTGAGCTAAGCGCCAGTAAATCCTAATGGTGTGCTGTTACGCCAAAGGTGGCGATACTGAAGACCGCGCTAACCGCATTTTCACACGACCCAAAGGCTACGCCACTAACTGCTGTTTGGCCGTCTCAAGCCGGCTATTTTCATATAGCATGCAGACGCGCTGTATACGTGCCGTGTTACGGTTCCCACTCATTATAAGATGGCTGCCTCGAAGCCCACTTTCCATTAGGTCAAAAGGTGGAGGTTTTCGCGGTATGGACCCTTGCGGCTTGTTCAAGACCAGTCTCCCAGCCCTCAACAATAGGGTTCGCTTCACCGGGCGGTCCATAACCTGCAAACGACCGGCCTGCCGTCTTACCCAGCCCTAGCGTAGTCCCTAACCTGCCTAACCGACGGCTCGCACGCCGCGCCAGCGTCTGCCGTTTATTCCCGCGAGGGAAATCAAATTCACGAAATGGTCGGCCGAGGAAGAGTCGAACTTCCGTTAGATGTGTATCAGACATCTGTTCTACCGTTGAACTACCGGCCGTAAAATTTTGGGTCGCCGTGCAGGTTTCGATCCTGCGGTCTCCTCGGTCACAGCGAGGCGTCTTCCCAGCTCGACTAACGGCAACATCTTAAATTCTGAAGCAGGGTCACCGATGGAAACTCGCCTCTGCAGCGGCTACCGTCTCCGTCCTATTACAGGGCTGGCCAGTGTTTTTTGCCAGATACCGCCTCCCGCTCGGAAACCCGACACTCAACCCTCTGGAAGAGGGGTAGGCCGGCACCCTACGATGAACACGGGAGTTGAAATGGACCACCGAGCTGGATTCGCACCAAGCCTATCAGGTTTTGCAGACCCGCACCTAATCTACTCGGCCATCGGTGGATGAAAACGCAGCTGGTGATTTTAAGCCCACAGGCAGGGATGCTTTTTCTACTCGCCAGTTCTTTGACTGCTCCACCATTGAGTCTCAACCACATATCGGATTCCCACGCTGATGGCAAAGGTGGCGCGATACCGGTACACCGGTCTGCATCATTGGCTAGCCACACGAATCACCTGAACCTAAATGGTGTCGGCCGATGGAATCGAACCATCCAAAAACGCCTTATGAGAGCGCCCCAATAACCGCTCTGGCAGACCGACTTAAAATGGTGCCTGTATTGCGGGCATCTACTCCGCTGTCTCTCTGCTCGCGTTCTTCCCTTGTGATCGGGCGCGAGACCAAGCTACCGGTTCACGGCCGGGTGAGGACCAGTTACCTCCGTATCAAGGCATTAGGAAATCTTACTCGAATCACCATGATTTGGTTCCCCCAAGCGGAGTTGAACCGCTCTCCCCAGATTAAAAGTCTGGTGCACCGCCGCTATGCCATGAGGGATTATGGAGTAGTAATGTGCTCCATCCGTTTTCGTCTGTTCATGGTATTCTCCTTGTTTAAGAATCGCCAGACTACCACCCTATGCGCCAAGGCTCGATGTCCTTGCTAGTGAAGGGATAGCATCACGTCACTACCGCAATGCGTTCATCCAGTAAATGGTACTTCCACCCGGAACTGCCCCGAGATATGCGCCTTAAGAGGGCGTGGTCTTCTAGTTGACTTATGGAAGCATGAAGATGGTACCTCGAGCGGGAGTCGAACCCGCAACCCACAGATTAAGAGTCTGCTGCTCTGCCAGTTGAGCTACCGAGGCATTAGAAAAACAAGACGCGATTTTTTCGTTGCTCTACCAGGTTGAGCTAACGCCTTGTTGCCAAGGCGCATGGGATTTGAACCCATACCAACGGCTTACCAAGCAAGTTAGAATGGCAGTTTGCGTCTTTGAAGCTGGAGCATCAGAACGGGCTCGAACCGTCAACCTCCACCATGGCAAGGTGGCGCTCTGCCAATTGAGCTACTGACGCATTGAAAGGATGGACGATCAAGGACTTTTACCCCTCCTAGTGTTATCTCAAATGCAGCATAGTACTCTGCTTGCATTCTACATCGCACTAACTATCCGTCCACATAGAGGAGCTTTCTACCAGAGAGCGACCCTGGCATTGAAATGGTGCAGGATTTGTTTTCTAAGGCTACCTGCAAGTTCCCCAACCATACCTGCTGAACAGGGTTTATTCGCGTATGGCATCCCATCTAGGACTACGCTACATGGATATAAGCTCCACTGCTCTCTGGGCCGCAGTCATCCCAGCTCAGCCTGCCACGTTCGCAGGACTTCAAAATGGAGCACCAGGCGGGATTTCAACCCGCGGTAGTCTGCTTGGAAGGCAGATGCCATAGGGCACTAGGCGACTGATGCACGTAAAAGAACAAGATGCAGGATTCAAGGCTTTCTTTACTGTCCACGCCCTGGAGAAGGAACTCGACATTCGACAGGATTGAACTGCCAGCACGGCGTCGATGACCGCGTATCAGCGAGGCGGATCCCGTCTCGTTTCGTTACCCGTTGGTTTATAGGATTGCAGTGTTGCATCTTTGAAATGGCGCTTCTCCCCAGATTCGAACTGGGAACGACGGGTTCGTAGCCCATAGGTTTATCCGATTAGCCTAGAGAAGCAAAATGGCCGCGCTGACTGGACTCGAACCAGCATGCGTCCGTTTAGAAGACGGATTCACATCCGTTGTGCCACAGCGCGAAATTGGCACGGTCCGGTGGAGTCGAACCACCCTCATCGGATTTGGAGTCCGAGGCACATCGCCACGAATACCAGGACCGTATAAATCTCATGGTGCCTGCAGCAGGATTCGAACCCGCAACCCGAAGGACCTGCTCCTAAGGCAGGCGCGTTTGCCAGTTTCGCCATGCAGGCGTTGGTAGACCAGGTCGGATTCGAACCGACACTATACGCGCTCTGAACGCGTTGCCTCTGCCAGTTGGGCTACTGATCCATCTGGTAGCCGAGGCGGGAGTCGAACCCGCAGAATGTCGCTTCTTTTGAGGAAGCCGGCTGTGCCAATTCGCCCACTCGGCCGTTTGGTAGGCGCACCTGGATTCGAACCTGGAACACTCGGGGTTTAAGCCCGATGCCTCTGCCAGTTGGGCTATACGCCCGTCTAAAATGGTGCACCTGAGAGGATTCGAACCTCCACGCCGAAGCACTACCACCTCAAGGTAGCGTGTACTGCCAGTTTCACCACAGGTGCATTGAAATAGGATCTCCTGCCAGACGCACCAAGCTTTTTCTGTCAGTTCAAGCTGATATTGCAGACGAATGCCCGGGGTCGATTCGAACGGCCTCCAGACCCGGAATTCTACCGAGTCTCACAGCTTTAAGAAATGGTCAGTCCGACTGGATTCGAACCAGCGTAAACCTGTACCCGAAACAGGCCGATGACCAGGCTATCGAAACGGACTGTCAAAAGACATGATGCGCCCGGCTGTTCAAGGCCGGAATTCTGAGCCTGAGTTCTGCCAATTAAACTACAGAAGCTTCCGTAGAGGCTCCCGGCCGGACTCGAACCGACATTACTGGCTTGGTGTCGAATATGTGTTCGCTGTACGCATCATTGAAATGGTCGTCAGGGTTGGACTCGCACCAACGTTGTTTCTAACGTCTGTGATTTACAGTCACAGGCCTTCGCTACTCAGCTGCACCTGACGTCTGAAATTGCAGAGCGTTTCATCGCTTGGGCACTCACCTCGGAGAGGGTCTGCGGCGCATTCCAAGCGGAAGCTGGCTGAACAGGCCTAGGTTCCTGCAACCCCTACGCACAACTTCCTGCAGAATTAAGAGTACGCGACGCGTTTAGAGTTTCGAACAACCAATATTCGCATTTCCTTGTAGGATTGCTGCTTGCGTCGCTCAAGAGGACAAGGCGCGGTTTTTGCAATACAGATGTTCTAGCCAGCTGAACTACGCCCAACGTAGACTGTGCTGGGCGGCCGGACTCGAACCGGCGACTCTCTGTTCCCAATGCGTGAATCGCTGCACGCGCCTTTGAAATTGAAGGAGACTGCTGGTGCTGACCCAGCCTTTCCCAGCCTTGAAGGCCGATCGCCGTACGCCGACGTTAGTCTCCATTGAAATCTTCTAAGACCGCCTTCGCGCTTGCGGTCGAAAGCCAGCTCCTGGGCCGTGACGCGGCCTGCCAGATGAAAGAGTAACGCGGCAGGCTTCTTCGTTGGCGTCAAGGCTTGTGCTGCCCAGCATTTTCGGTGCACTGTCATCCGGCGTCGCGCCAGCAGGCCCTCGGCTCCGTTTACGGTCAGGCTTTCGAACTCGGCGTTCTACCGGCCGTCGCTCCGCGGCACGCGTACGCCGTGCCCGGCTACCTCAGGAATTCGGCAAAAAGACAAGACGCGTTAGCATGTACGAATTAACAGTTCGTGGCTTTAGGATTGCTGGGTGCGTCTTTTAAGAGGACACGGCACGAAAATAGGTCGGATTCGAACCGACGACCTCCGGCTTTATCAGGGCCGGTGCTCTACCCCTGAGCTACTCTCCCAAATGGTGGAAGACTTTATCATAGCTGCGTGTGCCGTTGAAATGGTCGGAGAAGCCGGTAGTTGCACCGGCGCCTTCTGGGCCCAAGCCAGGCGTGCTACTCTTATACCATTCTCCGTAAAATTATTTTCTGCCTTGGTGCCAACCTATAGACAACCAATGCTAAAGGCTTGTTTTCTAAATGTACATAGATTCAATACCATTTGAAATCCAACAATATAACAAACTTGAATGCTTTGGATCTTTAACTGGTTTCTTTGGTTTCTTTCCTCTTAACCAACCAGATGGAATTTCCTTATTCTTTGGCCAAATTTTACATTCAAGTGTTTTAACATTAAAAATCCAAATAGAGCCTTTCATTCTATTGAATTCTAAAGATTGCATTTTTGCAGACATTATGGCCGATGTCCAATGTTTTCCAGTTGTCCCATGTTTTTCAGGACAAGCTTTATAACATTTTTTTAATCCATTCGATATAGCATTTGAAAATTCATTCGTATGACAGTATTCTTTAGAATTATGTACCCAGTTAAAAAGCTATTTAGCTTTTAGTTCTGGATCTAATTCACGCTATGTATTAATATAACTCCAACCACCATCGCCACCAACATTAATATTGTAGGTGTCTTTCCTTGCGCAGAACGCTTCAGTCACAACTGACTTCTCGAGAAGATTCATCTCTTCTTCATTCTGAAGCTCAAATAGGATCTTAAACTCGAAATTCTCAAGCCCGTATTTCTTAATGGCAGCTCGAATAAGATTACCGCTACCAAAATAATTGTCTTCAATGTTTGAAGTAACGTGCTTCCCAATATAAATCTTGCCATTGACCAAATTGGTCGTCTAATAGACAAGATAACGCTTCTTGTTTGTGTTCATTGTTTTTACCTTTATTTTTCCGACGTTATTCCACTAACGTCAATAATATTTACATCAGAACCCGGATCTGTTGGGTGGAACCATGAGTCCGGGCAAATTGGTGGACCTGCCGGATAGTGAGTCCGGGTCCGAACTTCCGTCGCCTTCGACTGTCATACGACCGTTTCCGGGTTTCCGTTTAGGCAAGACATGGGCTGACCCGGCGCGCGACTTTGCGCCAATAGCTTGCCGATCTGGCTTTGAGTAATCCCGTCAGGAGAACCAGAGAACTCCTTACGGGATGCAGAAGGTCTTGAACCTACTCGCGGACCATCTGCGTCGTCCGCTTTCGGCTGGCTTAAGCAGCCATGCGATACTCGGTGTTGCCGTTTATCAGTCGCCTGCTTTTAAGACGTTCAGGCTTGGTCTGGTCGCTGTCTCGGTTCTGGTCAAGCCCGTCGAATCTTAAACAGGCCCTTCGAAATTGGCGTCGCTGGAGGGAATTTCACCCTCCGTCTCTTGGGGATTTCAGGACTTACTGCTGAAGACTCTAGTCATACCGTCCGATTCTTGCAGTCCCAGACGATACCAATCAGCAACCCCTACGCGGTCACCTGCCTCCCCAGGAAAAACACTGCAAGTATTGCTTCCCGGCTTCTGTGACACTAACCCCGCGCCGTTCCCAGCGCGATTCTCCCTTTGTTCTGTTATGTTTGAACTATGCGACATTGGTGGACACGTCGGGAGTCGAACCCATCTGCCTTCTTGCAAAGGAGGCGTGCTGCCGTTACACTATCGGCCCTCAAATGGTGAAGCATGACCGGATTCGCACCGGCACATGGGCGGCTCGACACCACCTGCTCATTTACCTTAAGCTACATGCCTCATTGAAATTGTGGACACGCCGCGAATCGAACGCGGGTCTCTTCGTTGCGAACGAAGCATTCTACCACTGAACTATCGGCCCATTTGTAAATTGTGGACACGGGGAGAATTGAACTCCCATCTCTTCAATGCCATTGAAGCGTTCTACCGTTGAACTATCGGCCCATTGAAATGGCGGTGCATCCGAGTGCTGCCCTCGGGACACAAGTTAGACAGACTAGCGTGATACTGTTTCACCAATGCACCATAAACTTCTGGAGCCGACTACTGGGATCGAACCAGCGACCTGATGTTTACGAAACACCTGCTCTGCCAGCTGAGCTAAATCGGCAATGCAAATGGTGCTGTCTGATGGGATCGAACCACCGACGCTCTGCTCTTCAGGCAGACGCTCTACCGCTGAGCTAAGACAGCTTTGAAATCATGGAGCCGACTACTGGGATCGAACCAGCGACCTCTTCCTTACCATGGAAGCGCTCTACCAGCTGAGCTAAATCGGCAGATGGAGCCGGCTGAAGCACTCGCAGCTCCGTAGTCCTTCTTACAAGGAAGGCGCCTTACTTCTCAGCCAAGCCGGCGTAAAAGTCTTTCTCAATGGAAGGTCTATCGCATCAAGCGAGCAAACTAGGCAGCGCTACACCTATATCTTTTGCCGGACACGAACTGCCTTTCGGCTGGTGGGCCTTGACCGATCGCAGGCCGACAAACTCCCTCGTGGAGCTGCTCTTTCCTGAGCTAAAGGCCCATTATCGACGTTTCCATGATTCAAATGGCTGTGTGGGCCGGACTCGAACCGGCATGCCGAAGCGGTCGGTTAACAGCCGACTGGGTTACCATTCCCCGCACCAC
>Ga0310690_10008185_pt1 | contig 13309 bp, 10 predicted proteins | sample AusTroGonzalo_MG_2_FD_207661 | JGI IMG/M metagenome (GOLD analysis project Ga0310690, IMG submission 207661) | Bovine rumen microbial communities from tropical cattle in Woodstock, Queensland, Australia - Gonzalo_04 (v2) (version 2) | ecosystem: Host-associated > Mammals > Digestive system >... | reverse complement strand
TTTGTCAGTTATACCCGACACGGCGCGACGAAAAGCCATGCGCGTCAGTTATACCCAACGCTCTTTATTGGTGCCGACACGGCGAGCGCAAGCGCGGAGAAAAGCGCGATGTGGCGGATCATGCCTTGCCTTAGAAGTAGATAAGAGCCGCTGGCTTGTCGCCGAGCCTGTATTCGATATAATCTTTGCCGCCGCTGGTCACATACCTCTTGCGGACGACCTTGACCTCGTCATGCGTCTTGACGGTCTTGTTCACGCCCTTTAGAATCCGCAGCTTTCCGCCGTCGAGATACGTGTCACCTGTGTATTCCGGCACAGCCGCCAGCGTCAGCGTACCCTCGCCCAACTTGACGAGCCCGCCCGTGTTGGATGACGCAAGCGCAGTGGACCAGACAACCGTCTTGGATTCGGGAACAATTGTTGATATGGCGCTTGTCGAATTCTTGACGAACTGCGAAATGTCGTGGAACGTCTTGTCGTCCTCATCGAACCAGATATCACCGAATTCAAGCGAGCCGCCTGTGAAAGTCAAGACAGGAGTCGTAGATGTTTTGCCACCATAATCCGCAACAAATCTCGTGATATTGGTATTGCAAAGCTTCACCGTTCCATTCGCAAAATCCCATTTCGCAAAATACGGTTGAGGTTTGGAGTCATAGTCAAGGAGATTCGACCCAAACTCCATGACTCCTGCGCCAACCTTGCGCAATGTGATGTTCTTGTGCCCGCGCGCAGCATTGACACGGCACGCTGCGGACAACGAACAGACAAAATCAGCACCTCTTCCGCCGATTTCGATTGTCGTATCCGAGGCATTGCTGCCGGGGAAGTCAAAAATATAACTGTTGCCCTCGAATGTGCCAAGACTGACGGTTGCCGCACCGAGCGACGCGTCAATTGTGCCGGCATGCGCACCTTCCTTGAAGTCCTGAGAGTCTGGATAAATCCAACGGGCGTTCGCGCTTCCAGAGGTAGAAGAGCGGAACGTCCTCGCACTGCGGGACGCGCCGCCTGCGCGGATTATGCAGGTCCCGGAAAACGCGCTGTTGTCGCCGTAGAGCGAAACACCTCCGCGTCCATCGGGAACGCCCCCACTCTTGTGTCCATCAACATAAAACCTAAGATTCCCTGCCCCAGAAAGGTTGCCACGAAGGTTTATCGAGCCAGACGCAGACTGAGTTGCAATATTTGCAAGAATCGAATTCGTGACTGACGCGGCACCCGCAACTTCGATGTCGCCATACCAATCTACACTCGAGCTGGAGACATCGCAGCTTCTCAATGTCGTGTTGTTGAGAACGATCTTGCCGCCCTTCGATTCCGCCGTGCCGAATTCGCGGATGTTTGAAAGCGTCCCGCCCGTCAACGACAGCGAACAGCCGGTAGCGACGAGAATATTCGAGATATTGCAGTTGCTGTTTGCCAATGCAACAGTCGCGTTAGCGGTAAACGACGCCGTGTCGGTCGAGGCCGGCGCGACATCCGTTGAGCGTCCGTTTACCGTCCAGTTGCCGACTGTCAGCCATGCACCGTCTTCCGTGCCGTTCGTCCAGACGAAAACAGACGGAACTCGTGTTAGCGAAACCACTCCAGCCGACACAGTCACATCATATGGGCCATTGCCGACAAGAGAGACACCTTCGCCCGTCGTCAGATCGCCGACGTTCTGTCCGTCGGTGACGATAACTTCAAGGGGGGCTTCTGCCGTCGTAATCGAGACCGTGTCACCTTCGCCCGGCGCGGAGGCGGGAACATATGCGCCGATCGCCCAGTTCTCGGGCGTTGACCATTCGTTGTCACCCGCCGCACCTGTCCAGACGTAAGTCGGGGCGTTGTCGAGCACGAGAATCGCCTTGCCAACACCGTTTGTAGATTTGAACACGTTCCATCCGGCGGCGGTCAATGCGCTGTCCATGGCGGGGCCTGAACCGGTGAATTTCGCAAGAGCGTCAACCGTCATGATTTCATATTGTAGCGACGTATCGAGAACCGCATCGCCCGCCGTCACCGTCGTAGAGGAGAGCGGCAGCGTAAGCGCATTCATGGAGTTTTGCGTTCCGGCCGCAATCTCGTACGATGTGTTGTTGAAGCGACAGCTGCTGTTGCGCACATTGACCGTCACGCCTCCGAAGACAAACTTGCCCTGCCCCAGCTGATTTCCCTGATTGTTGTTCGACGTCGTCTTGATAGTAGCGCCATTGCGTCCGACAAATGTCCCGGTGAACGACCTGATCGGCATGGCATAATTGCCGTTCGCCGAGTAGTCGAATGTTGCGCCGTCAACGACCAGAGTGCCAGAGCCTCGGAAGGAGAGCTTGTTGTCCTTGCTAGGCGAAGTGTTCTGACTAATAATCATCGTCGCAGATCCGTCAAGGTACACGTCGCAAGAGGGAAATCCGTTGCCTGTCGTAGTGCCGCCTGCTATGCACAACACGCTAGTGGCATCGGCGGCGGAAATCTTCGGCAATGTCACAGCATAACCCGTCGCATCAATGAAGTTGGTGCAGCCAGAGCCGATTGTCACAGTCTCGGACGATGTGAAGGCCGCGTTCGCTCCAAACAGCACGGTGAAGTTCTCCGTTGCGACTTCTCCCGGATAGGTCGAGGCTGCATGATGGTCATTGCCAGCAGTCCAGTTGGCGGCGGTGAGCCAAGGCGCGTTTGCGGCACCCGCCCAGGTATAGATGCGCTCAGCCGTAACGGTGTTGGCCACAGTGTCGGCGGTCAGCGTATAGTCGCTTGATCCTCCGTCAATCGCAAATTCTCCTACGTCAATATGATACGTCCCGGCGGCGGTCGGTTCCCATGTGGCGTTCGCCGTCAGCACGACATTCCCATTCGCCCAATTGTCGGCGACAGCCGCGGCAATCGCCGCTGCGACGGTTGCATACGGAGTGCCGTTGTATGTTGCGACATTGACGACCGCCTCCTCCAGCTCGTCGCCCGAGAGGTGGCGGCAGTCGGCGACGCCGGAGAGGGATACGGAGGTGACGGAAACGGCATTCGTGGGCGAGCGGAACCAAGCCGTGCCAGAGGCGTCGGTAAGAATGGCAAGCGAGCCGGAGGCTGGCTTTACCGAATAACGCACGTATCTCACGCCGCCGACAGTGGCAAAATCGCTGTAGAGCGTAAACCATGCGTTCGTGAGACTGCTCGCGGCATACGTGAAGTTCGTCCACCCGGACACGGTCCAGGCCATTGCGGAAACATTTCCCTCGCCGTCGTCAAACAGCGTAAACGCGCTCTGCACCTCCGGCCCCAGCACCGGCAAGTCGGAATCAAGCGCGTCGGCCTTGAGTTCCGAGACGAATGTCTCCATTCCCGAAGGAGAGGCATACGGCGACGGCGTGAACGTCAGCTCCTCGCCAGGCGCTTCGAGGGAAAGCATCGTTGCGCCGCCGCCGGCATCTGCATCCGCCGCGATGACGGCCGTGCCAGTCGCAGGGACGGTCGTCCACGTCCCCGCACCATAAGTAACGCCAGTGGAAGAATTCGCAACGATTGCCGACCCCGTCGCAAGATCTGCGGTGAAATCTGCCGCGAACCAGCTGTTCGTGACGAGATCCATTCCGTCAAACCCGGCGGCAAGAGCGCTAAATGCGCTTGCGATGGCGATAGACGTTGCAATAGCGAGTTTCTTCATTTTATCCCCTTGGTGATGAGCAAATTAGTTGTAGTATTTAGTTGTAGTTGTAGAGTAGTGTTGCCAGCTCTTGTGGTTTACTGGAGAGTGAAGGCGAGGCCAATCGGCTCCGCAATGCAGAGGCAACGGCGACCGTTCACTGTCCGAACCCTGAGCGTCCAACGGGCCGGATCGGCGCCGTCCGGAAGCGTAAGCGCAATTGGAGTTACGCGGTTCCTAAAGCCGACGACAGACGGAGCGGCGGCAATGACGTAAGGCTCGCCGGGAACGAGCGTCACGCCGGATGCATCGACGGCAACCAGATTGGAAACATCAATTGAAGCATCGTAAACCGCGCTTCCAGAAGTTTCCGGCGCAGTCAGCGTCGTTCCGACGGGATAGCCATACTTCGTCACGGTCGCGCCAGTAATGCGATTTGCACCGGAAAGAGCATTCACCTCAAGCTCAGTTCCCTGCGGCACGACAAGCGTTCCCTCCTCGACCGTCGTAAGACCTGTGTAAAGAGGCACGGCGGTAAGCTCCAGCGTTCCAGAGCCCCTCTTCGTAAGGCCTGCGGTGTTGCTCGCCGGAATCTGACCTATGGCCAGGTCGTTCGTAATTAGCAGCCCAATCGGAGCCGTCGTCGAGTTAACGAGCTTCGCGGCGAAATCAAAGGCGTTCGTCACCGGGTCGAAGAACCCGCCCTCTCCAGCGAAGGTAATTGATGTCTTCGGCAACGAGGCTTCCCTGCCAGACGCGAACACACCGCCCTTCACGACGAGCCGCCCCATGTCCGAGCCCTTGAATGTCAGAGTCGCAGTGCCGACTTTTGTGATGTGGCTCTGCTGCGTCGCGCCGATTTTCCCGTCGAACGCGCAATCAACATTCGCCGCACCGATTTCAAATATGTTGTTGTAATAAGTGGTGGACTGGTAAACCGTCCCGTTCAACGCGCCGAAATATACCGTCTGTCCACCGAACCGAAGGAACTTGCCGTCGCTTGTGTCGTTATACACCGTCCAGATTGCATTCGAACTCGTCGTATTGGGCGATCCGAGATAGGTCTTGTTGCGTCCGACCCCGTCGCTGACAACCCACAAATGGCCGGCGAACGCGGTGTAGTCCCCCGAGAGCGCATTGGCGCAACGGCAACCAATTATCTTCAGCGTGCCGGTTCCAGTCAGGTTGCCGCTAAAAGTTATGGAGGTGCCGCCTTTATCTGGGGCTCCGCCCTTTGTCGTGTAATAGCCGCGAATTTCGTTGGGATGCTCAGCCGAGCCATTCGCTTCAAGGTCTGCGGAAATCGTCATGACGGCATCGAGGTAGTCGTATGTCCTGAATCCAGCGCTATCACCAAGCGTAATCGTTGCTGTGCCTTCGACGGTTTCCGTGCGGATGAGCGCACCTGTCAGCGTAACGGCGCCATTGGCCGTGACATTGGTGACCGTCGGCGTCGCAGACAGCGTCACCTGCCATGCAGGGGCGTTTTCGGCGAGCGCAGGGAACACCACCTTGTCAAACGCAAGAGGAGCCGACGCAGAAGCCTCGCCTTCGACGGACCAGTTTCCCGGAACCTCCCATTTCGTATCGAGCGCGCCTGTCCACGTCAGAGTCTTCGCTGTGCGCGTCGCCTTCACCGTATAGCCGCCAGCGTCAGCCTCTACACTCATCGACACGTCAGGGAACGCGACGGCCGCCTGCAGGTCTTCGAGCGTCGTCCCGGGGGCAAGCGCCGCGATGGTCAGGACAGGCGTTTCGGACTCCTCGCCGGTGAAAGGAACGGCCAACTTGCCGCCGGCGCAGGAAAGCTCGGAGATTTCAGTGCCCTGCGGAACGACGAGGACGCCGCCAGCAATAGTAGTCGTTCCGGAGTAGGCAGGAGCGGCCGACAAAGTCAAAGTGCCGTCGCCGCGCTTTACGAGCCCGCCGACGTTGCTGTCGGCAAGCGCTGTTGCGAACTTCACGGCTCCCGCAACATCCAAGTCGATGGCTGCAGTGGAATTCTTGATCTTCGCGGAAATATCCACAAGCGGCACCGTCTCGGAACCAGCCACACGACCTCCGCAGAAAGCAATATTGCCCGTCGGCAGACGCGATGAGTTCGTTATGACCACGCTGCCGGCATCGACATACAGGTCACGGATGCCATTCAAGTTGTATGCCATCGCGCCAGTGCCGACCTTCGAGACGTCCATCGCCTTGGAACTGGCCGTGACGCGGATCGCAGCGGCATTTGCCTCGAAGTCTGTGTTCTTTCCGCCGATGTAAAGCCGGAAGGACTCGCCCGACGCGTTCCTGTTGTCGCCGCAGATGCCGCCGCTTCCAATCAACTCGCCGATCTGGAACTGCACGCTGTTCGCAACGTTGAAATACATGAAAGCGCCCTCGTTCACGATGAAAGAGGCATCCGCCGAACCAACGACAGATGTGTCCGACGCACCATTGCCGAAGACAACGCCGCGGTTTGACTTCGTCTCGTTCGATATGAACTTCCCGGTAAACGACGAGATGTCGCCCCTGACGTTGAAGGCGTTGCTGCCCTGCGCATCAATCACGAAATCGCCAACAAGGTCGCACAATATCGAAACGTCCTTGTTGGCCGCAGACACGATGTTCGACGATCCGGCCGCAAAGTCGAACTCCGACTTGTTCATTACGAAATTGTTTGCACGCTGGGCGATGAAGACATTGTCAAATATCCACTTGCCGCCGTCAAGAACAGCCGTGCTGTTCGGAACCATCTTGAAATACGTTCCGTCTGCCGCTTTCGAAGTTACGGTAACGGTGCAGTTGCTTGCGTAAGAGTAGTGGTAGTAGTATGTGCCGCTGCGGTCGGTGTTCTTGTCATAGACGACTGAAACGTCGTTGGTGAAATATACGGTGTCACCGTTCGCCCACTTAGAAGGACTTGGGTCCCAGTTGGACGCCGTCCACCAGTCCCCGGCGCTTCCACCAACCCAGTAATACGTTCCAGCGGCCTCAACAGCCGTTGTCATCACAACGGCAACAAATGAGAGGAGAAGCTTTTTTGCGAGGCAGACGGCGGATTTTGACTTCATGGCAGACACTCCTTTGGCTTTTGTATGCTTGTATAATACCAAAATCTGCCAAAATTAGCCTACCCCCCAGGGGGTATTTCGTGTTTTACAAGCTTTTCCTTGCGGCCGTCGCCGAGAATCCAAAGCGCAGAAATGAAGCCAGAGGCGCAATCGGCTGGCAAAGATGCCTCAACGAACTTTCGCCCCTCGTCGGGGCCAAGTACAAAGAGCGTCGTGGAAAGGCCGTCAGCCCACATAGCCGACCTGCTACGGACGGTAACGGAGGCTACGTCTGCCGTAACTGCGCCGCCCGTTCTTCCGTCTCGTATGTGGTCGCCACGGAAATACCTCGCGCTCGTCGCAATGGACTCGCCCTCTTCAAGCTCGACATTCTCAGAGTACCCCTCGCCAGCTGGATTCTTGACGCCCACCTTCCAACTGCCGGTGACGGCCTTGAGGTTGCCTCCAAAATCCACGAGGATTCCGACGTTTCGCGGGATAGCCCCGTCTGCAACGAGCGCGGCAATCCTTTCGGCGGCAAGATCGACCGCAAGCCCCTTTGCAATCGCCCCAAGGTCAAGGGTGCCCTTTCCTCTCCAACGTGGATTGAACGCCAACCCCGAAGCCTTTGCAAGCTGAAAAGCCGCCTTGTAGCATCGCCGCGCCGCAGCAGCCGTGTCTTCAGGGCTTCCCGCGCCGCACACAGCCAAGATCTCGTCCTCCGAACGACATGCAAGCTTGGAAAGCTCCGACTCTTTGCTATGCGCATTAAAGAGCGCCTCTATTTCGCGAGAGGCGGCCGTGGCCGCAGACACGGCCTTCCTGGCGGGCGAGCCTTCTCCAAGGCCCATTCCGCGCACATGAAGCGTAGCGACAGTTCCCATTACGTTCCACGACACGCGCTCAACAGGGCCTCCGGCCTTGTAGCATCCGCAATGCAAAAACACCGCTGCGACGGCGCATGCGGACAACGCTGCCGCAGCCGCCCTCATGCAATCTCCACCGGGCGCTCTTGCGAGAGCACCTTCACGGCCACGTCGCACCTCCCAAGCCCTAAGAGCGTCTCGCGCATCGCGTTCTCGGCGAGATGAGGGGCGTTGCACTCGCCGGAGAGATGCGCAAGCGCGACTGTCTTCAGCTTCGGCGACGCAAATCTGGAGACAAGTTCGCAGGCCTCGTCATTCGAAAGATGCCCGCGCGGGCCGTAGATGCGCCTTATGAGCGATTGCGCGCGGCCGCTTGTCTTGAGCATCACCGGATCGTGGTTAGACTCTATGGTGGCGATGTCCGCGCAGGAAAGCTCGCGCCCGACGGACTCAACAGGCGAACCTATGTCAGTGCAGTGGAAATAGGTCTCCGATTCCCCGAGCCCGTCAGCGTGGGTCTTGATGACAAATCCTACGGGATCTGAAGTGTCGTGCGGAATCGAGAAGGCCTTCACGGAGAATGGCCCTGCGTCGAACACCTGCCCGTTCTCAAAGCAGGCAAACGCATCTTCGGGCACTCCACATTCATGGACGATGGTCTCAGCCGTCATTACGTTCGCAAAGACGGGAACATCCGGCCTTCTCGATGCAAACGCCTCAAGGCCGGACGTGTGGTCGGAGTGGGAATGCGTAATCATGACGGCCACGATTTCTATCTTCAATTCGCCCAATGCCGCCATGCGTCGCTCAAGAGTCCTTGGCCCCAGCCCGCAGTCGATTAGGACGGCAAGGCCGCCCTCCTCGACAAGACAGGCGTTGCCGCGTGATCCGCTCGCAAGCGAAACAACCCTCATCGTCCAAACGCTCGGTGCGCAATGTCCTTGCGGAAGAACATCCCCTCAAACGAAATCCCGCGCACCCGCTCGTATGCATTGTCGACGGCTTCGCGCAGGGTCGCGCCAAGGCCCGTTACAGAAAGGACCCTTCCGCCGGCCGTGACGACCCTGCCGCCAGACTCCTTGGTTCCGCAGTGGAACACCGTGGATTTCCCGTCGTCGCTTCCAAGGCCCTCTATCACCTTGCCCTTCTCGTAGTCGCCGGGATAGCCGCCGGACGCGACAATGACCGTCGCCGCGGAAATGTCGCGGACGACGACGTCGGAATCGGAAAGCCGTCCCGTCGCCGCGTTGAAAAGCAGCTTTGCGAAGTCGCCGCCGATGCGCGGAAGGACGGCCTCCGTCTCCGGATCGCCGAAACGGGCGTTGAACTCCACGACGTTGATCTCGGAGCCGCTCTTGGCAATTGGACCGTGAGGATTCGAGTTCGCGTCGTTCACCATGAGCCCTGCGTAGAGGATGCCGCGATACTTTATGCCCCTTGCCGCAAGCTCGCGCACGACGGGCATGATTATCTTCTCCTTTATCTCTGGAAGCCTCTCGTTGGTGACTACCGGCGCCGGGGAATATGCGCCCATGCCGCCTGTGTTAGGCCCCTTGTCGCCGTCGAATATTCGCTTGTGGTCCTGCGACGAGGGAAGGAGAACCGCCCTTTCGCCATCGACCACGGCGAGTATGGAGCATTCTTCGCCGTGGAGAAACTCCTCGACAAGAACCTCGGAGCCCGCAGCGCCGAACCTGTTGCCGACAAGCATGTCGTCAATGGCCTTCTCGGCCTCTTCTGCTGTTTCCGCGACCACCACGCCCTTGCCAGCTGCAAGTCCGTCGGCCTTTATGACAACAGGCAACCCAAACTGCGGGAGCGCCGCTTTCGCAGCCTCGGCCGAAGTGAACGTCTCCGCCTTTCCAGTGGGAACGCCAGCGGCGTCCATCACCTCCTTGGCGAAACGCTTGGAGCCCTCCATCCTCGCACCGGCCGCGACAGGCCCGAAGCAGGGGACGCCAACGTCGGCAAGAGCGTCGGCAAGGCCCGCGACAAGCGGAGCCTCCGGCCCCGCCACTACGAGATCAGGCTGCTCGGCCTTCGCCCACGCCGCGATTCCCGCGACGTCGTCGGCCTTGAGCGGCACGCATTTCGCAAGCGAGGCAATGCCGGCGTTTCCTGGAGCGCAGTAGATTTCATTCGGGGTGGGGTCGTTGGCGAGACGCCACACAATCGCGTGTTCGCGGCCACCGGAACCAACTACGAGGATTTTCATATGTCGATCTCCCTAAAAAAGCCTTACTTGGGAAGCATGAGCTTCTGCCCGATCCGGAGGTTGTCGTTCTTGAGATTGTTCATCTCCCTGATCTTCTTGACCGGGCACCCAAACGCCTGCGAGATAAGCGAGAGCGTGTCGCCCGCCTGGACTTCATACTCCTGGTGCGGGCCAATTACGACTTTCTTCGGCGGCGGTGGCGGCGGCGGAGCCGATTCCTTCTGGATCTTCGCTATGCGCGTAGAAAGGTCGCTTACGATTTCGCCGCGCATGCCCGCCACCTGCCTCTTGAGCTCCGCGACCGTCGCCCTGAGGCTTTCGATCTCGGCCCTCAGCCCGCGCGTGTCGCCGCCTCCCTCAAGGCGCACCACCCTGCGGTGGAGTTCCTCAAAGTTGTTCTGGAGGACGTCGATCTGCTGCGAAACGCGCTGCATCTCCGCGTATGCCTGCTGCTGCATGAACGCCTCGCGCCCATGGGACTGCGCTAACACCGCAAGCGGAAGCGCCGCAATTGCCACTATAGCTTTCTTCATTTCATTGCTCCTTGATGTTGGTTAGATAAAATACAATAGAGCCCATGCCACGGCGAGGACGGCAGAGAGCGCGAGAAACCGGCGCTGCTTGCGCCGCACTATCTCCTGTTCGACGGTGCGCCCGAACGTCCGCATGCCGCCAGCCGAGATGTAGCGCACGAGCTTCTCGCGGCCCGTTGCCTCGCCGTCGATTATCCACGGAGTTTCCGCGCTCGTGTAGTCGTGTGCAGCGGTGACTCCCGTCGTGTGTATCGCGCTCATTTTGCAGGCGTATCGTCTGGCAGGACTATCTCCTGCCCGCTTCTCACGCGGCCGTCCATGGATATGACGGCCTTGTTCGCGTCGCGAATCATGCTCCATGCCGAGGAACGCCCGTAGAATCTCATGGCGATCTTGTAGAGGGTGTCCCCCTCCTGCACTACGTAGCGTTCAGGACGAGCCTCCTTGGCCGCCGCCTTGCGGGCAAGCTCCTCCGCTATGGCCCTGTCGGCCTCGCGCGCGGCTTCGCGCTTGAGCTTCGCGTCGGCGGACTGTACAATCATCGGCTTCGCGTCCGCATCCTCGTCCTCTTCGAGCAAAGCCTTTGCGGTCTTTACCTCTGACGTATCGGGAGCTGCCGTCTCTTCAGGAGTCTCTCCGGCCATGGACGACTTGAGACGTTCGTTCTCGTCAAGGAGAGCCGATATCCTGCGCATGGCGGATTCAAGGTCCGACGCGAGCTTCTTGCCCTTGGCCTCGGCCTTGGAGCATTCGGCCCTTGCATCGTCAAGGAGCTTCTTTTCTCCTCCGACCTTGTTGAGGCCGTACTTGTCCGCCAGCTTGAGCGCAAGCTCCTTCTCGCAAGAGGCAAGCCTGTCGGAAGCAAGAGCGGCCTTGTCGCTTTCAGGCCGCTGGGCTATGTATTCCGCGAATGCACACGCCGCGCCGAAGAAGTCCTTGTCGGAATCCTGCAGGAGGCAGGCGAGCTGAAAGCGGGCCGACGAGTTTGCGGGATCCTTCCTGCACACCTTCTTCAGCCCCTCGATGGCCTGCGGAATCCTACCCGCCTGATAGTCGTCCATGGCGGAACGATACAGCCTGTCCGCCCGCTCCTTGGAAAACTCGTTGCGCTCCAAGTAGTCGCAGCCGCCGGCGCACGCAAGCGCCGCGCAAAGGAGAATCGCCTTAGCCTTCGTCGTCATCTTCGTCATCCTCTTCATCTTCGTCATCCTCTTCGTCTTCCCCGTCCTCGTCATCGTCGTCGTCGAACTCGTCCGGCGTGTCGTCGATAAAGAGATCGTCGTCATCTGCCGCCTCCGCCTTTTCGGGAGCGACTTCCTCGTCGGGCGATTCCTCGTCAGTCTCGCCTTCCGCAGGCGAAGATGCTTCCTGCGCCGCCTCTTCGGAAGCCTGCTCCAAGGTGGCTTCCTTTTCGTCCGCCTTCTCCGCCTTCTTGTACTGCTCGGCCTTCTTCTTGGGATTAGACCTCTGAAGCGTCGGGTCGAGGTCGTTGAGCTGCTGAAGCGAGGCAAGCCCGAAGTGCTCGAGGAAGAACGCAGTCGTGCCGTAGAGGAACGGATGCCCGGGAAGCTCCGACTTGCCCACGAGCCTTATGAGCTGGAGGTCCATGAGCGTCTTGATGTTGGCCGTCACGTCGACGCCGCGGATGTCCTCGATCTCCGATTTCGTTATCGGCTGGCGGTATGCGATGATGGCCAGGGTCTCAAGCGACGCGCGGCCAAGGCGGTTGGGCCTGTCGAGCTTGAGCATCGCCCTTACGTATCTTCCGCAGGACGGAACGGTCTGCAGCCTGTACGTTCCGCCCGTGCAGACGAGCGAGAAGCCCGCCCCTGCGACTTCGAGAGCCTTTCCAAGGCCCCTTACGGCCTCTTCGACCTCCTTGGTCGTGCACGTGCGATAGACCTCTGCGACCTCGGCGTCCTCGCCCTCCTCCGGCTCGACCGCGCGTATCGAGTCCCTTAGCTCGGAAATGCTAAGAGGGCTTTCGCTCGCGAAAAGGAGAGCGCCTGCTATTTCCTGCAGCGAACGCGGCAGCGGAATCTTCACGTCGTCATTCATAATCGTCAGGCCTTTCAAGCGGCTTGTCCCCCGGATCCTCCTTCGACGGGATGATCGTGATTTCGTGAAACGCCGCGTTCTGGTAAACTATGACGCGCCTCTGCCTGAGAAGCTCGAGAAGCGCGAGGAACGTCACGATTATCTCGCCTCTCGGCGAACGCTCGGGATCGAAGAGGGTCACGAACGACGTCCGCCCCTCCTTGCGGACGCGGTCCAGCACCAGCTCCATCTTCTCCGGAACGGAGAACCTGACGCCCTTCAGCTCCTCGTGCGGCATCTCGCTCGCTCTCGCGAGTACGTCGCGGAACGCCGTAAGGAGGTCGTAGATGTCGAGGCTCGCGATGGCCGTCTTCGCGTCGGCGGCGGTCTTCTCGAACTTGGGGCGCCCGCCGCCGTAGTCGAAGCTGTTGGACCTCATCGCCTCCATCTTCTCAAGGCGCATCGCGGCGTCCTTGAACTTCTTGTACTCAATGAGCTGCCGGACGAGGTCAAGGCGGGGGTCGACCCACTCGCCGTCGTCCCCCTCTTCGGCGACGCGCCTCGAAACAGGGAGGAGCATCCGGCTCTTTATCAGCATCAGCGTCGCGGCCATCACGATGAACTCGCCGGCGATGTCGAGGTTGAGGCGGCGCGCATCGTCGATGAAGCGCATGTACTCCTCGGTGATGTGGCCGATGGGGATGTCGTATATGTCGAGCTCTTCGCGGCGGATCAGGTACAAGAGAAGGTCAAGGGGACCCTCGAACACGTCGAGGTTCACCTTGTAGTCGTCCGCAAATAGCTGTTCCTGCGCCATAATAAGTGTTTATTTTAGCAAAAAATGGCCTTAAGAGCAACGGCTGGCAGGTTGCCTCAAAGATTCCAAATTTGGGGAGGGACGCGTCCCGTCGCGTCCGCCGCGGGGGTGGATTGTCTCACGCAGAGGCGCAGAGAGCGCAGAGGTGGCGAATTGAGACAAGTCTCCCCCTTTCCCCCGC
>Ga0310690_10008184_pt1 | contig 13309 bp, 27 predicted proteins | sample AusTroGonzalo_MG_2_FD_207661 | JGI IMG/M metagenome (GOLD analysis project Ga0310690, IMG submission 207661) | Bovine rumen microbial communities from tropical cattle in Woodstock, Queensland, Australia - Gonzalo_04 (v2) (version 2) | ecosystem: Host-associated > Mammals > Digestive system >... | reverse complement strand
CTGCACATAGTACAGACTGTGCGCTAGTAATATGTTCCGCATAAAGAAAGAAGCTGCTGTAAAAAAATGAAAAATCATGTAACAAAAGGGAAACGGATGTAACTTTTGAGCAATAAGTAACTGAAAATAAATGAGTTAAAATTTGCAAATGTCATTTATTTTTCGTACCTTTGCAGAAAATTTTAAACCCCAAAATCATGAGCAAAATTGAATTTATCTACTGGTCAGGTGTTGTAACGTCAGCTATCATATGCCTGATCCTTACACTGGCTAAACGCGAAGTCAGAGTAGCTGACCTGATTGGAGTCCTGCTGAACATTATCTGCTCATGGGCTACTCCCATATCGCTGATTGGAATAGCCCTGCAGAGAATCCTGCAGATGACTAACAGGAATGGTCTGATCTGGAAAAAGAAAGAACAGAAGAATTCAGAGCCCCGTATCATCAGACGTAAGTAATAATCCCAAATTTTACAGATATGGATAATCAGAAAAAACAAGATGCCGCTGCAGTAAATGCAGCAGCAACAACAGGTCAAGCAGATGTGAATCCTGCAGCAAACACAGAACATGCAGCTGAAAAAACAGCTCACCCGGCAGATAACGCTGCTGAACATACAGCAGAGCAACCTGCCACCCCAGCAGGGAAATCCAGTAAGCAACGCAGAGACCCGGCAGCTCCCACGCTAGTACCGTTCCAGATGATCACGCAGCGGAACAGGGAAAGACTGGCTGCTGTCGGCAAAGCAGACGACAAAACACTGGCTGAACTGCTGGATGCATACGAAAACCGCAGCCTGACAGCAGAAAACGCAGACAGCAGCACAGGCAAGCTGCTGAACCAGATCAAGCAGCTAAAGCAGCAGTTATCTGCAAAAGACCAGCAGATAGCAGCAGCAAACGCAGCAGCCGCTGCTGCAAAATCTGCAGCGAACGCAGCTGACACAGACAAAGATGCGGCAGAAACCATCCAGCTGCAGCAGGTGGAAATAGCAGCCCAAAAGCAGAAAATTGCAGACCGTGATGCTGATATCAGCAGACTGCAACAGAAACTACAGCAGGCCGAGCAGCAGATCATAACAGCAAAAGCAGCTGTTCCTGCTGAAAATACAGACACGAACAGACAGCTGGCAGACCTGCGACAGCAGCTCAAAGACTTCACTGACAGAGCAGCTAAAGCAGAAGATGAACTGAAAGAAAACAGAAAACTTCTGCAAGGCAGAGCAGAACAAGCAGCTGCATACGAACAGAAAGTTACCGGACTTGAGCAGACAATCACTGCTCAAAAACAGAAAATAGCAGACCTCAGACAGCAGATTACTGAAGCAACTACTGTACAGTACTCTGCACCTGACGGTTTCCTGCAGGCTTTCCAACCGGTTGTCGCAGAGCTGCTGCAGGCAACAGCAGCAAAAATGACAGAAATGCGCACAGACGGACTGCAGGTACTACCATCAATGATTCTGGGAGACATGTTCCTGAAGTACACACTGCAGAAACGTACCATGTGGTTCTACCGCTGGGTACTGTCTGACGCAGAAATAGTGGAGATTGCACAGCAGATAAATCCGAACATCAGCTCCGTACGCATGCTGCGCAAAGTACTGGATGTTGATAAAGAACTGGTCTGATATGAATGCTATAGAACTTCTGACGAAAATACCGGGGTTTGGAGGGCTGATTGAAAAAGCCCCCCAGGCTCTGACCGGTTTTTTGGATAAGATGCTTGCAGATAACATGGAGGAAATGCAGCATGATCAAGGCGAGGAGCAGATGTTCTACGTCATGTTTCCTGACCCGAGAACCAAAGATTATACCATTTCTATTGTTACCGCTACAGCTGACGACAAAATACTGCGCTCAGTCAAATCCATACCTTTGAAAGATGCACTATCCATAATCTTTAATTCTGAACAACATGCTAACTGACAAAATACAATCAATAGAGGATATTGAACCGGATGAGATAATCCAACCTCAGGAAAACGAAAACAATTACCAGTTTGTTGACGGATTTATTGACCCTGATGATTCACTGTCTGAATTCTTGGAAGATTTTCAGAAACCTAAAGAGGAAACAGGTGCCACTGAACAGCCGAACGATGATGAAATACCGGATGAAGATGACTCTGTCACATCCGAACAAGCCAAATACACCGCTTCATTCATTGTGGATGTAGTGGATGAAGCTATGGCACACGGACTGGCACTCTATTCGCTGAACCCGGTAGATGAACATCGTGCAGGTAAAGAACAGAAAAAACATCTGAAAAAACTATGGGCTCAGTATTGCAAGGAAAAAGTACTTGAAATACCTACCGGTACCCAGATCATCATTGCCATGGCATCAATCTACGCTGTTCAGATACCCAAAGCACGCCAAGACAGGAAAGCCAATCTGAAGCTTGAACGGATACGAGAGGAACAAGACCGGCTGTATTATGACCGGAAACTGCTTGAATTCGAAAAAGAAAGGCTGTACAGCCAACGCAAAGCCCAAGAAGATGGAGAATAATGACATAAGACAAACCAAACGAATCGTAATTATCGGTACCAACGGCACAGGCAAAACTACGCTTGTGAGACGAATCGTACAAAACGCTTCGCAAAAAACGCTCATCATTACACCTCACGATAACGAATGGAATGAATTGGACCCTAACGGCGTACCCCTGTTCCCGGAAAACGAATTACGTTGTGCATCCGACTATAATTTCACAGGCGTGCAGAAACACATCTATGACCCCGACCGGACACTCAAACTGATCCGGAACTTCACAAGAGGACTGATCGTGTTTGATGACTGCCGCGTCTATCTTGACGCACGTACTGACAAAGAAGTCCACCGAATACTCATTTCATCACGCCAGAACATGATTGACGAAATATTCGTGGCTCACGGCTTCACTGAAGTGCCGCCTAAAGTATTTACTTTCGCCACGGAATATTTTCTCTTCAGGACAGAAGACAATATCTCCAGACGCAAATTTTACGTCAAGAACTATCCGCTGATTGAAAAGATGCAGGACAAAGTCAATAAAGCATCTGCTTATAATCCGCACCATTTTGAACACTTTGTGCTATAATGGCTAAAAAAATCCAAGTATATGACATCTGCGACAACTGTTTAACCAAAGAATGGGTTACCGACAAATGGTGGAACTATTCTCAAACAGATCATAAGCCTCTGACACTCAAATGCCATATTACCGGCGAACATATCGTAAGAGGAACACGTGCCTGCAGACAAATCAAACACCTATAAATAGATAACAAAATGAAAATTGTTGCAATGTATAAAAATGAGCTCGTCCGCGCTGCCGGAGTGTCAGCCAAGGATTTCAGGAAATGGCTTGCCATACCCAAACACCAGGATGCTTTACGCAAACTCGGAGTCAGCCCAACTGCTCATAAACTGCCACCTATTGCTGTACAATATATCATTGACAATTACGGTATAAGCCTCGAAAGAGGCGAATAAACTTTTCATCTTAATATCTTGCTTGGAATGACTTCGTTGAGAAACGAGGTCATTCTTTTATGATACAGAATCAGGCACAATTGGGCATAATTAGGCATAATTAGGCATAATTAGGCACAAAAAGGCACAAAAAGGCACAATTGTTTACACCTTTATCCGAAAATCCGTATCTTTGCACCGGTTTTCGATTTAAAGAACCCAGAACTTGCATAGTTTAGCAAGCCAACACCCTCAAATCCAAAGCCTAAAGGAGAAAACCTTGAAAAAAAACCGAAAGGAAGGAGATAAGAAGACATTATACGAAAGTACAATGCGCCATAGACATATGGTCTCACCCAATCGACTGAACTTCAAACACTCAATACTAACCAAACTAAACTACTAAAACAATGAAGAATTTTCTTTCCCAGACTTGGGTCACCAGCGCCCTCGTTATCGTCGCAATCCTGCTGATTGCTATTCCTATGTTCAAGGACCCAACCGAAAAGAAATCTGAGGGTGACGACGCCGGTAAAGGTGGCCAGGAGTAATCACTCAAAAACACAAACATTCAAAAACTAAAATTCCTATGAAACGACTCGTAAATCTTTCCAACAAGTTCAACGGTGGTAACCCCGTTTCTCCGAGCAAGGTTGCTCGCTTGGCAAAAATGGCTGACGCCGGTATCGCAGGTCTGCTGCTGTGTAGCGGTGAGAATGGCAGCGTGCTGCGCATCACCATCACCTCTACCGCCGCAACGGACAAGACTATCTGTCTCTTCCCCGGTGCACTTGCTGACACCGCCCAGCTCTCTGCAATCGCAGGTGTCAACGTCGATCTGATTGCCGCTCATGGCAGCAACGCCACTCATCTGATTGATGTCAACTGCCCGCAACTGGCATACTATCAGCAGGAGATGGCACATGTTCCTACCCGAATCAAATCCATCATGGTTGACGCAGACAACGCACGCCAGCTGAGTTATCCTCTGGAGTTCGCGGCATTCGGCCTGATCAACCAGCATGGCAAGGAGCAGCTGTTCCTCACCAAGTACAAGGACCCGAAGAACGACAACGACAAGATGGTTGTTGTTGACGACCTGGCTTGGCTGCAGCTTGACCGTTACAAGGTGATGTTCCTGACTATCGGCGCCGGCCGTCAGGTGACCATCGAACTGACCGTAGGTGAGCGATTCAACCCCGCTTCGATCCTCGAAGTGTTCTCGGATTGCACCGCTAAGGAGTAAACGCCATATACAGACTGCATCATGATAAAGCTTGACACAAAAACACTCTGGTTGGGAGCCATCATCGAGTTTGTCCCGCAGGACATCCTCATGATGCTCGTCAACCGGTTCGACAAAGAGGCGACAGAGCCATCTATAGCCCTATTGAGCAGTCTTATGGACAGTTACGATATTGAGTTTGCAAAGCCGCTTGCCGAACTCGCACTGGAGTACTATGATACGGACTATGCGAAGAAAAAGATCGGCAAAGTGGCCCGCAAACTCAACAAAGGAGCAGGTACAGCTGATACAGGCGCAACGGCTTTCCAATGGTTTGAAACAGTAACCAAATCTGTTATCGATTTGGGCTCTGAAGCGGCACAGTTGGGAAATATATTCAGCGGTTTCGACACTAAAGCGCTCGATATCGAAGAAAGCAAATGGAAATACCAAATCGAAAAGGAAAAAAGCACCCGCATGCTGATCATCGGAGCATTTGTGATTATAGCTGTCATTATCTGCATCGCCCTTTTGGTCAACAACAAACACTAAGACACTCAAAACAAACGTATGGAGGGCTCGCCTCACTAAGGTGAGTGTGAGTCCTCTGTATATTAGAAAGACGACAAATTAACAATGAAACTATTAACCGTATATCAATCTTACGGGGAAATGGCAGATACGCCGGCGGCTATCGACCGCGAAAACGGCGTGCTGTACATCAATCCCAAACGTTGGTTCAAACTGACGCCGTTCCAGCGTAAGTTTGTCAAACTTCACGAATACGGTCATCTGAACCTGAACACCGACTCTGAACTGCTCGCAGATGAATACGCATTCAATCATCTTGCAGGCACCGAATTCAGATCACTCAAACAATGCATTGAATGCCTGGAACAAATACTTAACGAGGATATACTGGGACACAAGGTGCGAATTGACAATATGTACAAACTCGCTGTTCAATGGGATAAGAAACACAGGGATGTCAAACTCAACAAGGGAGCCGGAGCTGAACAAGCTGCAGCGGATGATGCTAAAGTGAATGAACAGATTGTTCGGGACTCAACTTCGCTCAAACAACTCCAAATCGTACTGAACTCGGTACAAGGGACACTCAACAGCCTGCTGATAAGCGCAGCGCTTATCCTGGCTGTCATATTCCTGTTCAAGGATGAAAAATAATCTGCATGAATACAAACGACCACATATCGCAAAGAAGACAATACGTTTATGATGAAATAATGAGTCTTATTAACATGAATGATAGCAAAAAAGGATTGTACGAGCTATGCATCATTGTCACTTTAGGAGCACTGATCATCTACAAAATACTCAAATAACATGACGGAAACAATTGCAACACTTATAGCATCCATTGTAAGCGCGGTATGCACTGCTACAGCACAGATTGCATCAGACTCGCTTAAATTCGGACATGCAGCAGTTATACAAGGAAGATTGGTTTCGTCACAGAACATTAAAAACTACCTACATAACAATGAAAACAATTACAACAACTTGATATTCGCCGTAATAGCAATTGTAGGTATAGGATATGCAGCATTCATCACAAAGAAAAAATAAGACAAAATGGCAACAACTGCTATATTGCTTATAGTAGGAGCTGTAATCGCTATTCTGAGCGCATCAGCACAAATAGGCACAACCGCTGCCCTGCACGGGCAGGCAGCTATAACATATGGAAGAAAAATACTATCAGAAACCATTATAGGATACATAGATGAAGATATACAAAACAACAATGACGCCATGTTTGCAATCATAGCTATCGTTGGAATTTTCTTCATCATATACATATCAGACAAATAAACACCTAAAATACATACAATTATGAAAGGACAAATTCAACGCGTAGATATTTCCGCAGCCCCGGGCATGCCGAGCACAATGTGGAAAAACACAGCTTCAGGAAGAACCTACCGCAAGCTCAGACAGGCTGTCAATGATGAAGGACAGGAAGTCAACCCGGATGACTACGAAATCCGAACTCCCCGTTTCAAAAAGTTTTGGAATGAATACGGGAAGACGATCCTCATTGCAGCTATTGTGTCAATAGCCGTCCTGTACGGATATAAAAACTTTGTCAACAAATAATTCTTACTACTATGGGAATCATTCAATACAAAGGCAACAGACAAACGGAACAACCTGTATTTGTTCCGACAGAACGCACTCTACCTGCTACCAGTAGTCAAAGATACTGCAGCACTGCAACAAATTATGACGACATCACCATTCTGCTGCGGGAGATCAAAAGCCTTCTGCTCGTTCTCATCCTGCTTAAACTGGTTTGCCTGATTAAAAAATGACCTTGTAACAAATCTGCTTAATCAAGACATGACATGAAGGCAAAAAAAATCAATAAAGCGATTGATCTCGGCATATCCGAATTAGTGGACAAAGGATTGGACATCAACATTGTTATTCCGAACCATACGTTTATCGGCATAGCAATAACTGTCGTTGCGACAGCTTCAATCCTGATGTTCGTCAGATACATCCTGAAAACAATATAAACAACTCATCTCCATGACAAAATATAAAACCATACTCATTATAGTTGCAGCTGTCGTTATACTTGCCATAACAGCATGGGGAATCCTGAAATTCACAAGCCTTGGCAGCAAAATTGACGACACTATCGCCGAAAAGAAACTCGGAGCCGCACTTGACGCCGAAATTGCAGCCGAACAGATCACTCTAACTCCTGCCCAGGCCGAAAACTATGCTGGCAAACTTCATGAAGCCATGAAAGGTTGGGGGACAGATGAAGACGCAATATATGAAGTTTTCACAAACTTATCAACAAAAGGCGATCTGCTGTACGTAATCAAAACCTTTGGCGTAAGAGGAGGCATGACCCTTGTTCAATGGATTACCGCCGAACTTAATTCGAAAGAAAGGACAAAACTGAACAGCATAATAGCTTCTAACAACATTGACTATAAATTCTAATCATGAACAAGAAAAAACTCATAGTCATAATAGCTGTTATTGTCATTGTTATTCTTTTCTTTAAGACCGGAATGATAAACACTGTCGCTAATTCAATTAGCGGCATTAACAACTCGGATAACGGTGCAGATAACGGTGCGGCCTTAGATGATCCTATCACTCCCGGTAACGGAAAAGGCAAAGAAGAAAAAGAAGCCGGAAAAGTTCATGATCAAACGAAAAGGACAATGACAGATAAAGAAGTTAAAGATGTAGCCTCCCATTGGCACGCATTGTTTGACTGGACTTTCTCGGATAATGAATTTGACCTGATTATTGAGGATGTAAAAGAACACATATTCACCAGAGCTGACCTTACAGCCGTAATGTATGCGGACAAATATGTTTACAATAGAGTTTATTCGTGGATTGTAAATGATCCCAATCCCATCAGATTAAAAATGTTCAATGCGGCATTACACTTTAACGGAGTAGAATACACTTTTGTCAGAAATGGCGAAAAATTATAATAAATTGACGAAATATGTACGGAGCCAAAAATTCAAACCAATACGACGGAGACTGCATCCTGGAAATAGGCGATATAACCTATATAGGAAGACTGATGCCCGGCTATCAGCGCACGGCACAGGACCTGCCGGTTGAAAGCCAACCGATATGGCAGATCGAACGTGTTGATACTGTCGAAACAGAGATTCCTGCACAAAACGAAGAAGACGAGCCGTCTTACATATATCGTACACGCAGAATGTACCCGTCAGGAATAGAGGATTACCGGTTTGCTATCAGCGATGCCGCTAACTACGAATACGATTACCGGCACTGATATGCTCGTTACGGGAGACATTACACTGGTTGTTGCCACTTCAGAGCCATTAGGGCCGGTAATGCAGCACAGGGCTGTTCTGTTCGAATATGAAGGAACGAAATATATTCTGCATCAGACATTCTCAGGTCCCGAGCTGATCACCTGGGATAAGTTTATAAAAAAGAGGACAATTCTTTTTACACGCAGATATAAGCTCAAAAAAGAACTGCCGGTCGAAGATGTCCTCATGTGGAATGAATACCAGAGGTTCAACCTCATTTTCTATAACTGCGAAAACTTCTGTAACGACATCATTGACAGATATACAACAACACGACACACACATATGTCACAACAAATTCTTTTCTGGACTGTTATTGTAGTACTGTCAATTATCAAAACAAGCAATTAACGACGAAAAATCATGACCGCAAGAAACAAACGATACACATATGACCCTATTCTTGGTAAAGGACGTAAATCCGATTACCCTTCTGAAGAATTGGAAGATATCTACCGCCGGATAGAGGGAAAAGCACCGATAGGTCATAATCACTCCGGAACATATGCACCTGCCAATCATAACCATGATGGCAGATACGCTCTACTGAATCACAATCACGATAACGATTACCAGCCCAAAGGCAGCTATGCACAAGAAGTGCATAATCATGACGAAAGATATGCACTAACCGGACATAATCACGACAATGATTATCAGCCTAAAGGCAGTTATGCACCGGAAGTGCATACACACAACCAATATCTTACCCAACAGGATATTTCAGACTTACAAAATAAAAACGACAATAGTCTGAATACAAATAGCAAGAACGTAATCGGAGCCATCAATGAGCTTCTTGCCGCTATACAAAATCTACCGTCAAGAAATGAAATTATGGCTATGATTAACAGCGTTGACACAAACGCCAACTATGTCGAATTTGAAACCAACGAAGAATAATGAGAACAATACGCGCATACAGATTCCCAAGCCTTGATGTAGCAGGAGAAAATAATGCCAAGGTTCTTTGTTTCTCTGAAATCAACGGAACAAAGTACTACATCAACTATGACGGCTCAAAAGGTGCATGGGACGAAGAAACCGGTTCGATTTCTTTAGGCTCCAATGTCTATTCGGACAACACTTGCCAAACAGCCGTAGGCACTGTTAGCAATGGTAAGGAAGGGTTTGTTGTTGAAATAGGCAGCAAAATCACTTACACGGCTTCGCAATTAACGAATCCGAAATACAACGAATTCTATGATGCAGACGGCAACAAGCTGACATACACCAATACATTTGCAAATGGTACCGGAGAACTTAAATTCAACGGTACTCTTGCAAAAATCGGAGATAACGCTTTTAAAAGCAAAAGCGATCTGACTTCCGTTACTCTGCCCGACAGCTTAACTTATATATCCGAAAGCGCATTTAATGGATGCACCGGTCTGCCTGTGGAAAATTACATAAGATACGCGGGAACATGCGCTGTGGAAACAACTGATAAGACTCAAACCACCTATACTTTCAAATCCGGTACAAGATATATCGGCGGTGGATTGTTTTATAACATTACGACTCTTGTTAATATATCTCTTCCCAGCACCGTAATATTTATCGGTAAACAGGCTTTCAGACAATGTACCAATTTGACCACGATAAATATACCCGATCAGGTTATATATATAGGTGACGGGGCTTTTGAATCATGCAATAGTCTTCCGACAGTTAATGGTTGTAGATATGCTGATACATATCTGGTGAAGTATCCGGACGGAAATGCCACATCGGTTACTTTCAAAGAGGGAACAAAATGGATCGGTCACAAGGCCTTCCAATATTGCAATAAATTAACGACAATAAGCATTCCTGCAAGTATAGTACACATTGCGCCGGATGCATTCATAGGCACAAAGATAAGCACAATAACAGTAGATGGCAACAATCCTGTTTACGACAGCCGTAACAGCTGCAACGCAATTATAGAAACAGCAACCAACACATTGGTTATCGGCTGCAATAGCACTGTCATCCCGAACACGGTTACCACCATAGGAAAATATGCTTTTTATGACTATAGCAATCTGACCGGCATCACCATTCCTAACGGCGTAACCAAAATCATGGATTATGCTTTCTGGCAATGCGCGATCACAAGTATAGACATTCCAAACAGTGTTACATATATTGGCTATGAAGCATTCGCATTCAATAAACTTGACAGTATAATCATAGGCAGCGGAGTAACATTCCTGGCTGAAGATGCATTCTTCTCCGGTTATACCGGTACAGCATATACTATTCCTTCACTTGTAAAGATTAACAATGTCACTTATGCATATGATGGATCAGATACAGAACTTACCGTCACCCTTGCCAACGGAACAGAAGTAACGTTGTCCATGTATTCAGAATCAGCATGCTTCTTGCCTGACACATTGATCACACTCAGCGACAACACAACCAAGCAGATCAAAGACATCACATATAATGATGAACTTAAAGTCTGGAACTTTGACGAAGGCAAATTCGACAAAGCCAACATTGCATGGCTGACACGAAGCGGACTGCATAACGACCACTATTACAAACTCACATTCTCTGACGGAACAATACTCAAGACAACCGGCACGAATTCAAACCACAAAGTCTATAATATAGACGACAAATTCTTTGAAGGAGTCGCATATATAGAAATTGGCAAACATGTATTTACAGAGAATGGTGTTGTGACACTCGTAAACAAGGAATACATAGAGGAAGATGTTGAGTACTATAACTTGATAACCGAACACCACTTCAACTGTTTCGCAAACGGCGTGCTCACATCCGATCGCTACGGCAACATCTATAAGATCGATGAAAACATGATGTTCATAAAAGAACAGCGGCCATACAGACCGTATAGCGAATTTGAAGCTGCAGGAATATCCGAATACTGGTATGACGTATTCAGGTACTCGGAGAATGCTGATTCGATTGACAAGATAAAGAAATATATCAAACGTATTGAATCACAAATGAGAGTTAAATAAAGATAACTGATAAGATTCTATAACACTCTAAAAAACACCAAAATGGACTGGATAAATTTTCTACTGACTATATTAGGCTACATACTCGTGCCTATATCGAGCATAATAACATTCTATGCCAGCAGACACGCGCGGCATAACGAAAACCTGAATTCCTTCCAGGAGACAATGGACAAGCTCTTGAAAAAGAACTCTGATCTGTCTTTGCAGGTAACCGAACTTAACGCCAAGGTTATGGAGCTTTCGAATGAAAACAGACAACTCAAACAAGGACAAGAGCAGATGTTAGCCGAGATATCCAGGCTCAAACCAGCAAAGAATCAACATAAAACAAAAAGGCAATGAAAGCAAAATATATCATAACACCCATACTTATCATACTTTCGGGTGCGACAGCAACGTTCTTTCTTGCTCCATTAAAAGCATGGAAAAAGGGGACAATTATCATGAGTACACCTGCCGGCAATTGGTGTGATCATACTCCTGCAGAATATGATCCCAAAACCATTTCTTATTGGAATTATTGCATTGCATGGTGGCTATATAAATTCGAAATGAAAAGCTACGCCAAAAAGTAATTATTCATATAACGGCGGATAACTACCGGAAGTAACTATTAAACATCAAAACATTAAAATATGAAAACGAACACACTGATTCTTATCTTGTCTATTGTGCTTATCGTATTTGTTGCTGTAGTAGTCATCGTACGCTCAAATGACAATTATCAATTGCTTGACCTCAACAAACTGCTTAATACAACAACCAGCACCAATAGCAGTAATACAAACAACAAACAGACCCATACATCGGGTTCTCAAAACCCTGATAAGGGAGAAGATGAAGATATCATGTCTTTTGATGATCTGTATGTATAATCATGCTTAACGTGAAAAAATATTGGATTTATATAGGAATATTTGCTGCAGTTATTGGAGCATTCCTGTTGTATTTGGTTATTCGCCCCTTCAGCCATGAACCGGAAGAAGGGATCGAAAACTCCGATAACACATCAACATCTGAAAATATGGTAAAAGATAACCCCGGTTACGATATGACAAAACGCGGATATCGTAACAACAACCCTCTGAACATCCGCATTTCCAGCAACAACTGGAGAGGTGAAATCAAACCATCCGCAGACAAATCATTCTGCCAGTTCAAAACCATGGCATACGGCTTCCGCGCAGCTATGTGCTGCATCCGTACTTACATCCGCAAGTACAACTGCAGCACCATCGAAGCCATCATCAACCGCTGGGCTCCATGGTCCGACGGCAACAATCCCGTTCGCTATTGCTCGCGCGTTTGCGCCACATGGCCGGAGGACTTTACCAAGGATACTGTTATCGACTACACCAACCGCAACCAAATGACCAAACTCGTCTATGCCATGGCCATAGTCGAGAACGGCTCAAAACCCGTCATGGCTGATTGCGAATCAGCTTTCAGCATGATGTAACAGAGAGGACAAAATGGCTCTTGTACCAAAGTTAACATATAAAGGCAAGACCGCAGACAGACGCTCCGCGACACTTACTGAACAAGGCAGATATGGCAAGACCACATTTGCTAAAAATTCAGGTCACAAAGTAATGCCGGAAGGGAATGTCATTATAGTGTTCACACAAGAGTACTGGCATCCCCGCTTGCGCGCCTGGAAACCCTGCCTGCAAAGGAACAGCCAAGCCGCCAAAGGCAGCATGCCCGTTCCCTGCAGGAACCAATGGAACTTCCGGACTTTGAAAGCGGCCATTGATTATATTACCGGCTTTATGCACAAGATTCCCAACGCCGAA
>Ga0310690_10008183_pt1 | contig 13310 bp, 19 predicted proteins | sample AusTroGonzalo_MG_2_FD_207661 | JGI IMG/M metagenome (GOLD analysis project Ga0310690, IMG submission 207661) | Bovine rumen microbial communities from tropical cattle in Woodstock, Queensland, Australia - Gonzalo_04 (v2) (version 2) | ecosystem: Host-associated > Mammals > Digestive system >... | reverse complement strand
AAACGATCTGTTTTCATTAAAGTAACACACGTCAAAACATTGTAGTCTTCGCTGCAAGTTATCCATAATACACATGGACGTTCTTGCAATTAAGATTCTAAGGGCATAACCTTCGTTCACCCTGTCTGAATACGGTAGTTGAAATAATGAACTTCAACGTACCTTTCGCGAACGCTCCGCGCATTATATCCAGAGCTTTGTTTGTCATTTTGTATTGATTAGGGTCAAAAGTAGGATATTTATCCGCAGGAAACTTACGTCTCAACTCATTAACATCTACATTTCCGAAATTAGCAACTTTGAACCACGGAAGTTTCATGTGCAAAGCACAAGCTGCTTCCAGTGTTTGCACCATGATGAGGATCTGATAATCCGGATTCGCTTTATGCGCTTTATACACAAAATCTGCTATCGCTTTGTTTCGTGCTTCGTTACGCCAATACGCAAACCTTTTCATAACAACATCACTCAAATCATCCTTCTGACAGATACTGGGACACCAGTTACATGGGATCATTGCGTATCGCATCGGAACAACCGCGCCTATATCGGCTGCTTCATCATACGACATCTGCATTATAACAGGTCCAAGAATAGACTCCAGAGCCAAACCAGACCCATCGTTACGCAGAGGAGACGCACTGAAACCAAATCTGCGACTAAAGATAAAGCGCATCAATTGTTTACCCGCATCGTTGCTTGAAATCTCGTGACATTCGTCAACACAGGTAAGATTAGGCCACTCATCCGGTATTTTCTCCAGACTCCTTAAAGTGCTGACTATGACGCGCTTTTCCTGCACGTTGTTTCTGCCGCCGCCGACAATCCCAACCTCTCCTGGTATCTGCTTGCACAAATACTCGTACAAAGTGTTAACAACCGAAACAGATCCGGTACACACCAGAATCTTCAATGTCGGAAATGCCTTGCAGATTACACCGATCAAGAAAGACTTTCCGTAGCCTACACTGCAGTCAATTATCCCGCAGTCGGATGTAGCTATCAGCGCCAGAGCAAGATCTTGTGTTTCACGGAACTGAACATCCTTAATTGCCTCGAAGTCTATAGGAGGCCTGATGTCAGGATTCCTGTAATCGGCAGAAATAGCATACTGGATGTTGTTTTGCTCGAAAAAGCTTTTAACGCGCGGCCACAAACCAGGAAGAAAATACACCGTATGCGGGTCGTCCTCATCGTGGTCCAGAACTGTCCGCTCTTCCGTCTTTATGGGATTGACTTTCTTGGCTCCTCCGCCATATAACTCTTTCAGACGCTGCTTCTCGGCTTTCAGCTCTTCAGGTGTCTTCCTGATCTTGAGCGTATACTTGCCGATTCTGTCCCATGCCGGTAGCCAGCCATGTACGGTGATAGCAGGATCGGCTAATTCGACTTGGACCATAATAGGTCTCCTTAACTGATTGTGATGACGTTTTCACAGGACTCGATGAGTTGCTCGTCTCTGGAGACAATCAGCATCGTTCCTCCGATAGACGGCAGAAGACGGTTCATCTTTTTGAACATCTCCGCCATGATGTACTTGTTCTCCACATCGAGAGCTTCTGACGGCTCATCGAAAAGAAACAGATTGATATTGGGTTGAATAACTTCCACAAGAGCCATCTGAAGAGCCACTGCAGATATGTTCTTCTGGGCGCCTGACAGATGACACGCAGGATGCTGATAACCGTCTGCCGATGTGTAATCGAACGTGCGGGTATCAGGATTCAGCTTGAGACTGAACGGCATTCCTGTAGCTTCCATAAACTCCTGCAGCCGGACATTGAGCGTTGTGATCTTGGATGCGAAATAACGGGCCTGTGCACGTTGCTGCGAAAACACGTCTCTGAGAGTTCCCAGAAGCTGTCTGGCTTGCGCATTGATCTCATACTGCTCTTTTTCTTGTTCGAGCCGATCGAGTGTTCCTCCTATGACAGCTATTCGTGTTTCCGCTGCAGTTAAAGCCTGTTTGGCGGCATCTAAACGCTGTTTACAGGTTTCTACCTGTCTTTGCGCTTCACGAAGCTCACAGGCGTCTTCCTGGTTTGTTCCTGAAGCTTTCAGCTCTTCCTGACGTGCTCTATTAGCTGCCAGTTTGCGCTCTTCATTGATGTAATTGAGCAAGCACTGGAGCGTGTGGTGCTGCTTGTGCATCAGATTGTGAGCTTCCGTCAAGTCCCTTACCTGTTCCATAAGGCTGGAGATAAGACCTTTGCAGCCCTCCTCCTCTTCAGTACAGATTGTAAGAGCTGCCTCTGCTTCCGCAAGTTTTGCAGGGTCGAATCCGCAGATCTGATTGATGTTGCGTTCATAGATATCATGATTGTCGTCGATAGCATGCTCACACAACCTGCAGAAGCCGCCCGGCAGCGGTTTTAATGCTTCCAGCGTCTCTTGTGAAGAACGCAGCATCTGCACATTGTGGGCAGCCTCTGCTGTACGGGACTGGAACAGGCCGAGCGCGTTTTGGGCCTCCTGCAGATTCTGCTTAGCTGTTGCAAGCATCTGCTCCGTGTCAGACATCGCTTTCTCCTTCTCAGCGATCTGCCGCTGGATCTCTTCCGGCTCTTCTGTCAGATAAACCTCATCAAGTTCCTGCAGCAATGATGTACGCATCATGGACTGCCTTCCGGAAGCCATCACATGCTCTCTGAAAAGATCATCGAGCTCTTTGGCTCTGACAACATCTTCTGAGCGTGATCTGACTTGAACATCAGCCAACCGTGCCATTGCTTCATCATAAGTCTTCTGTTCTGCTTCCCTATTAGTGAGAAGCATTGGAAGACCGTCTTCAAGCTGCTTCTTCTCAATTGCGAGCGAAGTGATTTCTTCCATCGGATCCGCCATTACAGCTATAGAGTCGATGGACATCTTCAAGCGATCCCGAAGCGTTTCCAGATGCTTCATGTCGAACACAGCCGACAGGAATGTGCTGATATAAGCCGCGGGTGCCGTAAGCAGCTGATCGAGCCGCCCCTGTCTCCCCCAAACAAGCTGGAACAGCAAGGCCGGAGAAATACCGAAGCAGTCCGTCAGGAAAGCATCAACGGTTTTTCTTCGCTGTGCGACGAGTCGTTGTTCGCCACCTGTAAGCTCTAGGACACTGTCAGGGAATTTGGCGCCTGTCGAGGAATAGCGCTTGATCTCATAAGAAACACCAGCTGCTTTATCTTCGATGATAACGGTCACATATCCAGGAACTGTGGAACCATCCTTCTGGAGCGACTGCTGGGTGCCCCATGATCCATCCACCAAACCGGTAAGACCATACATCAAGCCTCTCAACAGCGTAGTCTTTCCGCAGCCATTCTTGCCGCATACTGCCATAAGTCCCTGATTGATAGGAACTTCTAGATCATCATACTGACAAATGTTGGAAAGATGCAGATTTGTGATTGTAAACATCAGGTTGCCTTTCTCACTTGCCATGCCTTCAGCCAGTCGTCCAGCAGCTGGACCTGATCATCGGACAAAAGCAGTGCGTTTGCCATATCCAAAAGCATCTCGCTATTATCGACGCCCAGCAGCTCTTCTGCGATCGCCTCGTTGAAGGTATAGGCTTTCGATTGAATCGCCTGGGCGGCCTTGACTGCTGTTTTGGACACGAGGTGTGTGACGAAGTTTTCATTGTTTATGCCTGTAATCTGTCCACCGTAATCCTCGGGCAAGATAATCCGCACATAAGTAGGAAGACAGCCCTTATCTGGTTTGTAACCGGCCCTTAGCAGCTCTGTCTCCAGATGCAGAGGATCCCTGATATCCTCTACGCTCAACTCGACATATTTCCGCACATCGCACGGAATATTCTCGATCTCGCCTGTTGCATAGGTGATCAGAGAACCATAACAAGGAATGCCCATTGCATCGGAACTCAGAGGATATGTGGAACCAGGACTATGGATGTAGGCACCCTTCTCATTATAGACAGTCGTGTCCCTTGTATGGATGTGTCCTGTCAGAACATAGATAGGGTCATTTCCACAGAGGTTCTTGATATCGTCCACTGTAAGCTGATAAGCTCCGTCGAAACCCAGCAGATGCTTGAAGCTTGTGTGCAGAAGCAGATATAAAGGCTTGTCAGTCTTCAGCTTACGCCATTGTGCAACGTAATAACTGATGTAGCCGACAAGATCTTTGGTGTTGTTGATGTAAGGAATGCCAAGAATGTAGGCTTCCGGTGTTGTCCTGTAGCTGACACCCAGATCAAGATCTCCTGCATCAGGCTGCAGATAAGCAGCATCAGGCTCATGGATCTCAAGACAGATCTCGGCATCGTTATCATTGATAGCACCTATGAAAGAAGGATCAACAGAGTCATGATTACCTCGGATATAGTGGATGAACTTGAATTTATACCTTAGGTAGAAAATTGTATCGATGACATCTTTTGAGGTTGGTCTATTGGTGTCAAACAGATCTCCTCCTATCACGATTGTGTCTGTTTTGTTCTCTACAGAGTCACCTAGAGTTGTTAAAGCCCAGATGGCATCTTCCTGTAGTAAAGCGGAGTTTGTCCACGTTCTTTTCTTGATGTGATTATCGGCTGTGTAAAGGAACTTGTCATATTGACTTGTCAAGATCGACATGTTATCCTTTCTTTGGTTGATAGTCCGAAGGACTAGTTAGCATTGACTGTATCATCAGATGTCGATGTTAGTCAGTCCGACAGGACATTAATAAGAATCTAAGCTTTTTGGTTCAACGAAAAACCAAAAAGCGGAGCCATGCATGATTATTATTTGTCTTACCTACTAGTGAAACTAGGTAACCCCACAGTCATCCAGCAAGCTGTTTCGTTACATATTTCTTGAACGAAGAGAAAGAAATATATAAAGAAAGAGTTTTGATGGTTGACGGTGGTGTTGCTTTAGCTACACCAGTGGGCGTAAGACTTATAATCATCATGTACATGGCTCAATATAATACGCGCACGTGCGTATGTACGCGCATGCGTCATACGCCTACACGTGCGTGCGAAGAAGAGGGGTTGTTAGGGGAGGAACAGACATCTGTTGCTTGTTTTCGTTTTAAGCCTACCTTAACCATCAACATGATAATCTGGTAGGTTTATCCTCTAACGTGGCTCAGAAAGGCCTTACAGCGCATTTATTCGCTATCGTAGCCTTCTTTTGCGGCCTTCTCCACGTTCTCCATCATCTTCAACTGAAAAGAGCGCCTGATATTCATGATCTCCTGCCACTCAACCAGGGCTTTCTCATAATTGCTGGCGATCTCTTTAATCGCCCAGCAGTGGTAGTCGAGATGACATTCCTCGCAGCAGCCATCGCATTCCACTTCTTCCAGCAGCTCTCTGGCGGCTTTCGCGCCTAACACTATGAGCACGAGTTTTAGTTCATCGATCATTTGCACTGCTCCGGATGATAGATCGGTGTAACTGTACCCATTGCTCCAGTGTCTATGCAGATCTGGTCTTTCTGCTTTCTACCGGCCCTCTCAAGCAGCTGTACCGCCACTTTATAGGGAACCAGCTGCTGCAGCTGTTCGAGGCTTGCCCCTAGCAGTGCAAGCTCCCTTGCCGCGCTGGAGCTAACATGCGAGTAATAACCAGAGTGCAGGAACACTGTTTCTATGGCAGTCGTTCTTTCCAGATCCTTGTTGATGTTCAATATCTGGATTTCCCTGTCGACATCGGAAGCATCACGGATGCCCCTGACAAGGGCGTTGCATCCAAGCTCCGCGGCCTTATCTATTGTCAGGCCTGGAACCGCGATGAGCTCTATATCCTGCTGGGAATCAGCGAACGTTTCTTTCAGCATTTCAAGACGCTCTTCCATTGTGAACCAGTATTTCTTGCTTGCATTGGTTCCTACGCCGACATAGAGCTTGTCACACAGCCTCGCGGCTATCTGGATGAGGTCGAAATGCCCGTAAGTGACAGGATCGAATGACCCCGTGAAAAGCCATTTTCTCATTTGGATTCCTTGAGTTTGTTGTATTCTGCTTCGATGCTTTCGTACAGCGCTTCTTTCAGCTGTTCCGGCGATTCGAAGCATGTGAATCTTGGCACGGACCACTCTCCGCCATAATGGCCTCCTGTGGTGATCTTGGCAAAAACGGCATCGTCCGAGATTCCTGTTACGATGCCCATTTCAAGCCGTATGATCTTTCCTCCAGAGGCTCTCAGCGGGAAGAACACTATATCCTTGACACGCCATTTTTTGTTATTCAGCTGCATGCTGGTCTCCATACAACCAGATACGGATCTTTTCCGCTTGCTGGCTTTCGTGTATGAGATCCTCGACGAGTTCTACCGCCGTAGCCATGCTTGCGTAGTCTTCGTGTCTTCTGATGTGGTCATCGTAGATGTGATCAGGGATACGGTCCACGCGGATGAAGTGCTCTCCTTTGAAGTAGTCATAGCACTCTGGGCAGTAATCGATGGGCTCGTCGTATTCCCCGTCGTCTTTGCGAGGGAACAGATCGATGCATCCTTTGCCTGTCAGCCCTTTGATGTCGTAATGGGTCAGGATCCAGGACAGGACTCTGAATCTGGTATCCTCATCCATTTTGTCTCCTGAGATTGTGAACAGGATATGCTGATAACCATTAGGATCGAGTCGTGACTCTTCCCATTCGGAGATACCAAGCTTTGTACCTATTTCTTCCAGATATTCGTTGAGGTCATGCTCAAAATCATCAAGGTCCGCTTTTCTGGCTTTGATAAAGAGGTCGAGGTGATCAAGTTCTGCCATTGTTGTTTCCTTATTTTCTCCAATTGTCTGTTAAACATGTGCCAGTATGTTGTCTCCGTTTTGCCCAGCTGTCTGGCAAGCATGTAGGCGGTTTCGTGCGAAAATTCTACCTCGGATAGAAAATCTGCTTCAGTCATCCCTCTCAACCTGCTTCCATTCTGTGCTGAGCTGCCTGGATGCCCAGCGTTTGATACGAGGGAAATCAGCGATGAGAATGCGTGACATGATGCAGCCATAAGGCGTGAAGCAATCCTTCTCCAGATCCTTCCATGGTAAGAATGGGCAGTTCATAGGACAGGGCTTCCCTCCGTCAGACAGATTACGTGGAGCAGGACAGATCTCATACAGATAGTCATACATCTTCAGTACATTGAAAATTTCTTCTCGAGAGTACCTGTGAAAATAATCGTCCATCTGCATCATAAGATTGCCATACTTCTCAATGTCAATGGTGTGAAGAGGCTTAGAGTGCATAGTCATGCTTCCTCCAGAAAAGCTCGTCCTTCTCGAGCCTGTGGAGCTGTTCCTTCAGCAGTTCGAGCTGGTCTTCATGGAAGGCGATCTCATCACTGACTCTGTCGATCGCAGCTTTGAAGCAATCATGCACGTTATCAAAGCACTGGTCTGTGCGTTTACGGAACTGCAGGTAACCACCTTCCGTATCTCCTACGAGTTCATACTTCGGGGGATCTCCTGTCATTCCTGTTCCGGACTTTTCGACTAAACCAACGACTTCGAAATGATAGGGCCCGCAGTCATTGAGTCCGACGAAGGCCCATTTGTAGATTTTGTTTTCTGCCATTTGTTATTCCTCCATAAGGCATTTAAGGTGTTTGTCCCATACTTCGTCCAGATAGTCCCATTCCAGGATCTGGCCCCAGGGGACGCACTCGAGACCAACCTGCGCAGTAAACACAGGTTCCTGTCTGGCGCCAACTTTGGTCATGTAGCCGACAGCAGGCAACGGACCCATGTCGTCATAGCCTATTACCACCAGCAGATTCCTGAACGGCTCAGGAAGGTCTTCTTTCGTGTGTGGCGTGACCTTTTGGTCTTGTCCACCTGTGGATACATCTTTGGTATTATCTGCGCTGGAAATGCCCTGCAAGGCCTTTTCCATGGCATTTGCCATCTTGACCATTTCCTTCTTTGTATGGTGCGTGCAGTTACGCCACGCAGAAAGGATAAGATTTCTGGTCTCTTCGCGCATTTCCACATCGCCCGTACATATAATGGGATCCTCTATCGGACAGTTATCGCACTGGCAATGTTCGCAGATAGCTCTTCCGGCTTTCCAACCAATGTACATCTTGCTGAAAGCGGTGTCAAAGAAGTCGTTTTCGCTCATCTTTTCTTCGCTTTCTTTTCTTGTTTGCATTCCTGTGTCCAGGAGTAGTCTGCAAAGGAAATTTCTGCCCCTATACCTGCATACACAGTTGCCAACCCTTCGCTTACAGTGCAGGCTGACGTCATAGTTCCCCATACTGTTGCTGAGGACTTGTCATGCAGTTCGACCTGATGCGCGGTTCCTCCTGACATAATCATCAGATGGCCGCCATACTGGACCTGCACCTGAGATGCGGTGCCTCCTGATTCCACTATGACCGTGCCTCCGTTCTCTACGAACAATTCCCGCAGATGGAAACCGCTCGCAATAAAAGTCTGGTGTGATCTTACCCACACACCCGCGGGTCTTGGTTTATCACTCATTTTCTTCAACCTCCACGTTGGTTTCAAGTTGGATTTCGTCCGTGATGATATGAGCCCCTTTTAACAGCAGATGAAACACGGTATCTCCTACGAGGCTGCGGTCTTCCGTATCGGAAAACTCTGTCATAATCGTATCGAGCACCCTGTCATCTATGTACCGGAACTCAAGGCTCTGCGTGTTGGGCCACCACCAGTAGCTCTCCATAGGCATGTACCAGATCTCATCCTCATCAGGATATCCTCCTTTACGCTGATAATAACCCTCACCTTTCAGACAAACACATTTGAAGTTTTCCACAATGTATTTGATAATGGCAAGCAGCTCAGATCTGTTTACGCCTTCCGGATGGGCGCTCTTCGGCGCTATGTGCAGACACAGTGCAGCAAGCTCATCCGGTTTTGGGTTCTCTTTCTGGTCAAGCTCATAGAGATAAACAAGCCCAGGCACCGTCTTTTTCAGATCGGTGTCCAGGCTGTCGAGATCGATATGGCTGCAGGCTGTGATTACCAGCTCTATTGAGTCGAGTCTTCGTTCAATCATCGTAGTCGTTCCTAACATCCGGTGTTTGAATATGTGCTGTGTTTCCGCAGGTTAGTGACAGCATGTAGGGATACAGTTCTTTCTCAGCGAAGGGATTCTTTTCAATGCTTCCGAAATGCGGGCACTGAACATTGCAGCGTCTGGCATAATTGACACCAGCATAGGGACACCAGCAAACTTCTTCCTTTGTCCATCTTGTCAGGGAAAGAAATCCTCGCTGATCAATGTGAATTTGCTTCACTTTCATTTCTGTACCTCGATAACTTTGTTGTTGATGGCTTCAGGATCACAGTTATAGCCGCCTTCTCTGCAAATATTGTTGGAAGGATTCGAGATTCTAACGTGATATACCATGCAGCAATCATCCTTCAGTTCTGTGCAAGTATCGCAGCATGCTTCCACAGTAACAGCGTTGACAATGTGGACTTTTGGCTCAAGCTTAGTCGGAAAGTGCTTTTCTTCCAGCGCCTTCACATGAGCTTTCAAAGCTGCAATCGCCTCTTCCTTGGTCTTGTGCAAGTTGTCAGGATAACCGCGCCAGAATCCGATTAAACCGCTGCCAAGTTCATCAACAGCATAACGAGTTCCAGAACATGCCCATGTTTCCTTGGATGTGATATTGTAGCGCAGCAAGCGAAACACGCCGTTGTCAGCGCAATCATAGCCATAATAATCATGGCCCACTTCGATTTGGTCATTTTTCATACTTGTTTCCAAGCCTCCAATTGTTTCTTGTCAAATTTGTTGCAGACATCTGTATCTGTTTTGCTCTCCAGATAGTGCTCTTCCGGCCACCATCCAGGACATACCTTGCTTTCAGCGGTATCAATTTTTCCAAACTCACTGTGAACATCGCATTCGTATGTGTCTGGATTGAAAGCTGAGCATGTATAGCAACAAGCACTCAGAGTCATCGCTATTGTGTCCAGCATCATGGCCCGTTGAGCCTCCAGTTGTCTTCTGCGAAGGTTACCGGATTCTTCCACAGGATTCGCCCCCAGAGTAAGGTCTATCCCAGGTTTTGTTGTGCCTGAGAAACGGAACGTGTAGTTGGTGTCGATCCAGAAATGGTAGATCTCCTTGAGCGCATCACCATAAGGCAATCTTACAGAGCACTCAAGCCATTCTCCGGAATTTCTCAGAGTATCATGCAGGTAATCCATAAGTTGGAACTTGGATTCCGTTGTCTGCCCGAAACAATCACCTTGCACGATGATCATATTGCGGGCACGGGAAATTTCCAGTACATGCAGCACTCTTTCAATGGATCTAGTGCCTCTACACTCGCAAGACAGCTTTATCTCATCGAATGCCTTTGAAGCCAGCTTCTCATCGCTGTATGTGATATGCAGCGTTATAGTTGGCTTTTTGTTTGATTTGTCTTCAATCTTCATCTTTATCCTCTTTCTCTACGTGTATGCACGTATGGGTTACGGAATAGTTTTCTGTCTCACCTTCATAGGTAAAATTGTATGTGTCGATGACCTCGGCATCATTCTCGAGCTTTGTATACCAGTCATCCTTGTCAGTGATCACTCCATGCATCTCCTGATCCACGCTTAAAGCAGATGCCAGCCATTTGATGATCTGGATCTCGTCTCCCGGTTTCATACCGCCTGTCTCCCACAGATCTTCAGGAGGGTCGACTTCGGTCTCGATAACTACAATATTTGCTTTGTTTTTCACCTTTGTTATGGTTGAGATGTAATGGTCATCATACCACGCCTCCAGATACTGTCTTTCCTTTAGGCTGTGTGCCAGCCTCTTTGCATCGGTTGCCAGTGAGTATGTGACCACGATTCTGATAGTGTTCATTTGGTCCTTTCATGAAAATGACCCCTTGAGTTTGCTAAGCTCAAGGGGCCTGTTGTTGGTTTGCGTTCGTCAGTGTCATTCTATCACTTCCGCCTCTATAACCTCCAGCTGTCTGTGCAGCGGCCTATGCAGAATCCATACTAAATAGACTATGAATCCTGCAGTCAGCCATTTGCTTGAGAATGCTCCGTACAGCCATTCTGTGAACCATACGGTTACAGCAGTTATGGCAAGCAGCATGCACAGCCTGCCGTTGTTGCTTAACCTTTTATCCACAAACAAGCTTATCAGAAGCATTCCAAGATATGTTGAAAGCACATAGACGGGTGACAGAAAAATAAAGAGCAAAGCAATCGCCAGCTTTGCTCCCATAATGAGATAGCGATATCGCTGCATGCGTTACAGTGGTTTGTTTCGTTTCTCCGCAGGCACGACGTCGGTTCGATCAGGTCTCCTTCTTTCCTGCGTTCTCGACGTTCCGAAAGCATCCAGCTTCCGGTATCTGTCTGTGGGAATAATGTTTTTCGCTCTCATATACTTAGCTGCCTGTACAAGCATAACGCACCTCCTTGTATATTAGAGGAAAAGCGTAACACCAGGACAGGTAATTTATGGCAAACTTGACACCGAAACTTAGAAAAACATTTGAAGAGGGTTACAGATTACTTAAAAACGGTGAGTTAAAGACTCTCATTCCTTTCCTGCCTCTGTTTAAGGTTAACGGGAAACCGATGACACTGGAGAGGCATTTCCAGTTTGCACCGATGTTCAATACAGTTATCCCTTCCAAAACTGTGTGGATGTTCGGACGACAGCTTGGAAAGAGTTATTCGATGTGTGCCAGTTCATTGCTCAGAAGCATGCTGATACCGGCTTATCATCAACTGATCGTCCAGCCGCGGGCTGATCAGATACAACGACTTAATGCAACCGTCTATCAGCCTCTTATGCGATCTTGTCCTATCGCATCTGTTTTTATTCCATCTTTAGAGGCCAATAAATTTGCATTAAAAACCTTTAATAGTGGTTCTCTTACATATATGGAGTATATGCTCATTAATCCAGATAGAATCCGCGGTTGCAGTGGCCTAGCAGCTGTCTACTTGGATGAGTCGCAAGACATTGAGTATGAGTTTATTCCTATCGTTGAGGAGACTATGTCGGCTTCTATAAACTGGGGATTCAGCACCTATACAGGAACACCAAAAACCACAGATACTACACTGGCACTTTTGTGGGACAGATCATCTCAGGCTGAATGGATCATTAAATGTGATTCCTGCAATCATTTCAATGTACCGAATCCTGATCATGATCTTTTGAAAATGATAGGCCTTCATGGCCCTATTTGCTCTAAATGCGGAAAGTCTCTTATCATACAGCACGGTGGTTATGTACATGCATTCCCTGAACGTGCTTTATCTTTCCCTGGTTATCACGTTTCTCAAACGATTCACCCGTTACATAGCATCAACGATAACAAGTGGGGAAGAATCCTGGATAAGGTACATAACTATAGAGAACTTGAGCTCTATAATGAATGCTTTGGTTGGCCTTATGACGCAGCTACCAGTCCGCTTACACTGAGCGATCTCGTTAACTCTGAGTATGATCCTACAGATGAATATGGAACACCAGTCGATATCAAGACACCATCAGATGTTCTCAGAGTCGCGAAGAAATATCGTTACATAACCGTTGCTGTTGACTGGTCAGGTGGTGGTATGATCTCGGATTCTTATACATCGTATGCTGTTCTTGGCTTGCATCCGGATGGACAGGCTATTGATGTGCTTTATGGAAAACGCATAGAAAAAGGCATGTCGCCATCTGATGAAGCTAATGAGATCATGAGCTGGATCAGAGGCACAAACGCTAATGCTTTCGCCTACGATAACGGTGGAGCAGGTTTTGTCAGACTTGAAACCATGAAGCATGCTGGCTTATTAGGCATCAAGGGTCTTACAGTCTGTCCTATCAACTATGTTGCGCCAAGAAGCGGGGATGTCATGAAACCTTCCACTAATCAGCGTGAAGCTGATATGTACTATTACACGCTGGATAAAAGCCGCTCACTTGCCATGTGCATTACATCAATCAAGCTCAAGCGCATCAGATTCCGCAGATTCAATCACGAGGATCCTAACGAGTATGTGAGAGATTTCCTGGCACTAAGAGAAGATCCTCGTGAATCCAGAGGCAAGGAAGTCGTTATCCTTATCATCAAGAAACCAGGAGTACCGGATGACTTCGCACATGCTGTCAACTTCGGCTGCTCTCAGATATGGGACCACTTCGGCGCTTATCCGCAGCTTGGATCCAAATACGATGCCTCTGTACTAAATTTGGATGAGGATAATAATCAGATCATGCCAGACAGTGTGTTCTGCCCAAGAGCCTCTTTCGACAGGTTCTGTGAGGCAGTTGAAGCTACTGTAATACAACCGAATGATGGATATTATTACTGAGGTGATATATGGGAATTATCAAAGGCAAAAAGACAGGCACTGGTGCAGATGTATATGACAGTATGC
>Ga0310690_10008182_pt1 | contig 13312 bp, 9 predicted proteins | sample AusTroGonzalo_MG_2_FD_207661 | JGI IMG/M metagenome (GOLD analysis project Ga0310690, IMG submission 207661) | Bovine rumen microbial communities from tropical cattle in Woodstock, Queensland, Australia - Gonzalo_04 (v2) (version 2) | ecosystem: Host-associated > Mammals > Digestive system >... | reverse complement strand
TTGTTTTTCTGCTTTTTCGTTTTCGTAGGTTTTCTGCTTATGAACATACATTATGCTGTCGGCCTGATTGATGTAATCAACGAGAGTTGTAGAAGCCGTTGGATCTGAAAGAATATAACCACAGCTTATAGTAAGCGGATAAGCAAGCTGCATTCCTTCAACTTCCTTGCGCAAAGTCTCGTTAAGACGTTCAATATAATTCTTAACTATCTTTTCGCTCTTACACTCGCCTACTGCAATAAATTCATCTCCACCATAGCGGATTCCAACCCAACCCTCAGGCATTTCTTTAAGCAGCGAAGATGCAACAGTTCTGATTGCAAGGTCTCCGTGAAGATGTCCGAAATTATCATTAATATGCTTCATGCGGTTTATATCTGCAAACATAATTGCACATTTCTGATTCTTTTTGTTTGCTGCTTCAAGAACAGGAACTGCATTCTGCTCCATACCAAAGCGGTTATTCAAGCCTGTAAGCTGATCAGTATTAGAAATATTGCGCAGAGCTTTGTTCATTTCGTCAAAACGACAGTTGCGGCGATACTGCTCAAGATTGTAGTTCATCTGAATCATATAATGATTAAGGGTTGTATCACGAATTAAATCTATGGCATCACTTAATACAATATAGCCAAACAGATGATCATCATAGTGCATGGAAGTAAAGGTATAGACCTTCGGCTTATCGCCCTTTGTATAACCCGGGAAAAGTAGCGAACGCTTAAAATCACCTTTATACGAAGCCTTTCCATCCTTTACTTCAACAAGACAGCACATCTTATTAGAAAATTGTTTTTCTACAGGGAAAGTACTGCTCATCAAAGTTTTACGGGCATTATTATCAAGAATAAAATAGAAATCATGACCTTTGAAATTATTGTTGTTCTTGTAAAAATCAAGGATATTCTTTTTTAAAGTATCATAATTAGAGCCGTTAAAAATTGCGCCTGTCATATAAGCAGAATCTGCCTGATTAATAAGGCTTTCCATTTCCTTTGAATAAGAATTAATACAAAATTCATGACGCACAATTTCGGCTTCTTCTGCACTTTTACAACCACAGCTTTCATTTTTTACAAAGGAAGATGAAACAATTACATGATTTGCATGTGCAATTCCTTCGACCTTTTCCATAAGCTGCCAGGCTGCAATATAACCGATTTTTTCAAAATCCTGATATACAGTCGTTATAGAAGGATAAAAAGTTTCGGCATGAGAAATTTTATCAAATCCGGTGACAATAAAATCCTGCGGAACTTTATAACCCATGCGCTGAAGGGCAATACAGACAGCAATTGCATTATGGTCATTTGCACAGATAAATGCATCCGGCGGGTTATCGCTTTTAACAAATTCTTCGGCCTGTCTCATTGCCGTAAGATATTCCCAGTTTGTATAACTTATACGATCCTGAGTAAGCTCAATGCCATTTATTTCGAGTGCCTGCTTTGTTGCATCTATTCGTTCATTTGAATCAGGATGATCTGCAGTTCCTGCCAGGAAAACAGGATTTTTTACATGATGTTCTTTAACAAGATGGTCTACCATCTCGAACATTCCTTTAAAGTTATCTATTCCTACAAAATCAAGACCTTCCAGCGGCCAGCCCACACTAACACCAGGGATTTTATGTTCTACAACTACTTTTGCAATTTTTTCGGGAGTTTTCTGGGAATTGAGCATTCCTGAAAATATGATTACGCCATCAAAATCTGAATAATCGGTAAGATCAAAAACAGCATCTTCACCGTCATTTCGTTCCTGTGACTGAGCGAAAGCAGCAAAGCTTAAAAAGAGAAAAACGTCTATGTTAAGTTTGTCCGTAACGCTACGGATTCCTTTAAGGGCACTCGCAATTCCAAGGTGATTCCAACCGTTTGCAAGAACCGCGATTTTTCGCTTCATTATCTATTAATTATATCATAAAAATAGAGAAAATCAAAAGAAAAAACTACTCATCAAGTGTAATACGGTTACCTGTATACAGGAAGTAATAGCGTCCTTTTGCTGCAATCAGCTGGTCGTGAGTTCCTCGTTCTATGATTTTTCCATGCTCTAAAACGATGATTTCGTCTGCATTGCGTACTGTAGAAAGACGGTGTGCAATTACAAAGGTTGTACGGCCGCTCATAAGAGAGTCCATACCCTTTTCAATCAGCGATTCTGTACGTGTATCAATAGAAGAAGTTGCTTCGTCCAGAATCAAAACAGGAGGATCTGCAACTGCAGCACGTGCAATGGCAAGAAGCTGGCGCTGACCCTGGCTAAGGCTTGCACCGTCTCCTGTAATTACAGTGTCATAACCGTTTTCAAGGTGGCGGATAAAGCTGTCTGCATTTGCAAGCTTGGCGGCTTCATAAACCTGTGCGTCGCTGGCATTTAAGTTACCGTAGCGTATATTTTCGCGGATTGTTCCTGTAAACAGGTGCGTATTCTGCTGAACCATTCCAAGTGAGTGGCGCAGCGAATCCTTTGCAATCTGATTTAGCGGAATTCCGTCATAAGAAATCTGACCTCTATCCTGTTCAACATCATAAAAGCGTGTAAGCAGGTTGATTGTTGTAGTTTTTCCGGAACCTGTTGAACCTACAAGCGCAATTTTCTGGCCCGGTTTTGCGTGAATGTTTATATTCTGAAGAACTGTTTTTTCAGGCACATAATTAAAGCTTACATTGTCAAAAATAACTTCTCCCTTGAGTGGCTTAAGCGAACCGTCTGCAGGATTTTTCCAGGCCCATGAACCTGTATTTGCGAAAGACTGAACCCATCGTTTCTGGCCTTTTTCTTCGGCTTCGTAGGCGTTTACAAGAACATATTTTCCTTCATCCGGCTCCGGCTCTTCGTCTATGATTGCAAAAATGCGTTCTGCACCTGCAAGGGCATTCAAAATACTTGTTGCCTGCTGACTCATCATGGAAATAGGCTGACTGAAGGAACGGGTATACTGCAGGAAGGCGGCAATTGTTCCAAGGTCAAGAAGACCTGTAAACCAGTTAAGGTGCATCATATCAGTTTGTCCCATAATCATTACGGCAGCACCTGTAATTGCAACAAGCGCATACTGAATGTGAGCACAGTTACCCATAAGAGGCCACATAAGTCCACCAAAGGTCATGGCAGCAGTTCCGGCTTTGCGAAGGTCATTTGCAAGAGCGTTGAATTCTGTTTTTGCGTGCTCTTCGTGATTGAATACCTTGATTACCTTCTGACCTTCAATCATTTCTTCTATAAAGCCGTTCATTTTTCCTACGCACATCTGGTTCTGGCGAAAGGCATTTGCAGAGCGCTTTCCTACAAACACCATAAGGCGTGTAACTAAAATCATTGTTACAATCATTACAAGTGTGAGCATAGGGCTGAGTACGAGCATCATAACAAATACAGAAATTACAGTGATAGAAGATGAAAAGAGCTGCGGAATAGTCTGGCTCATCATTTCGCGCATTGTATCTGTATCGTTTGTAAAGCGGGACATAAGCTCGCCGTGAGTATGTGCGTCATAGAACTTAATAGGAAGCTTTTCCAGCTTGCTGAACAAATCGCATCTTATGCTGTACAAAAGGTTTGTAGAAATATAAAGCATGAGGCGGGAGTTGCAGTATTGAGCAATAACAGCAATCAGGAACATTGCAAGTACACCCATGAGCAGGCGTGCAAAGCCTGAAAAATCAGTACTTCCGGCAACCATCATTGGATGAATATAATCGTTTATAGCCGGCTTAATAAGATAACTTCCGATTACTCCGCTGAGAGAGCTAACAAGTACACAAAGGAGCACGACAAGCCACAAGGCCTTGAAACGTCCCATGTAGCCTAAAATTCTTTTTATAGTATGCTTTGCGTTTTTTGGTTTTTGAAATCCTCTTCGTGGTGGCATTAGTCTTCACCTCCTGCAAGGTCTGCGTCTCCGCTACCCTGCTGCTGCGATTCAAATACTTCGCGGTAAATCTCGTTTTTCTTAAGAAGCTCCTCGTGAGTACCAAAGCCACTCAGTGCTCCGTCGTCCAGAACAAAAATTACATCTGCTTCTTTTACAGAAGAAATGCGTTGAGCAATAATTATTTTTGTCGTTTCTGGAGCAATGTCGCGAAGTGCTGTACGGATTCTTGTTTCTGTAGCTGTATCTACTGCCGAAGTACTGTCATCCAGAATAAGGATTTTTGGATTTTTCAAAAGGGCGCGTGCAATACAAAGTCGCTGCTTCTGACCGCCGCTTACGTTTACACCACCCTGACCAAGCATTGTTTCATAGCCTTCCGGGAAAGAACTTACAAAGCTGTCTGCATCTGCTGCCTGGCAGGCTTTTTTCATTTCTTCTTCTGTTGCATCAGGATTACCCCAGCGCAAGTTTTCTTTGATTGTACCGCTGAAAAGTACGTTCTTCTGGAGTACCATTGCAACACTGTCACGCAGGACAGAAATATCATAGTCGCGTACATCTGTTCCGCCGATTTTTACGGAACCTGAAAATACGTCGTAAAGTCGTGGAAGCAGGGATACGAGAGTTGTTTTAGAAGAACCTGTTCCTCCGATAATTCCCACAACCTGACCGCTTTTGATTTTTAAGTTTATGTCGCGCAGTACACAGTTGTCTTCTTTTTTGTTATAGCTGAAGCTTACTTTATCAAACTCAACTGAACCGTCTTTAACAGTCATCACTGGGTTTGCCGGGTTATCAATATCAGGAACTTCATCAAGAACTTCAATAATTCGCTTGTTACTGGCCTTTACCATGATAAGAGAAACAAAAACCATACCAAGCATCATCAGCGAAGAAAGAATCTGAGTTACATAAGTAAAGAAGCTTATAAGCTCACCGCTGAGCATTGTGCCGCCGACAACCATCTTTCCGCCGAACCACATAACTGCAATCATACTTACGTACATTACAAGTGTCATAAGCGGCATACTAAAGATGATTACTTTTTCGGCTTTAACCTGAGCAGTGCGGACATCATCTGCAGCCTTGCGGAATTTTTCTTCCTCGTATTCACCGCGGACATATGCTTTTACAATTCGGATACCAACAAGATTTTCCTGGATTGCAGCATTGAGCCCGTCAAACTTTTTCATCATTCGTTCAAAGCGCGGATGTGCGATACTTGAAATAATGAGAATGCCGATTGCGATTGTCGGAATTGCAATAACAAAAAGCAAAGCCATTTTTGGATTGATTCTAAAAGCCATTATTGTTCCCGCAATGAGCATAAAAGGCGAACGAACACACATCTGTATGAGCATGCGGTAAACGTTCTGTGCCATATTAATATCTGTTGTAAGACGGGTAACAAGAGAAGCAGTGCTGAATTTATCTATGTTAGAAAATGAAAAGCCCTGAACCTTTGTAAAAATTCTTTTTCGGAGGGTACAGGCAAAGCCCTGGGCACCATAAGTAGAACAGAAAGTTCCAAGAACTCCGCACAAAAGCGAAACACAGGCAAGCCCAATCATCAAAAGCCCGTAACGTATTACAAACTGAAGGTCACCCTGTCCGGCATTTCCGCCGATTCCATTATCAATAATCTTAGCCATAATGAAAGGCATAACAACTTCCATTACAACTTCGCCAATCATAGCTACCGGCGCCATTGCAGAAGAAAAAATATATCTTTTTTCCAGCCCGGTAAGAAGCTTCTTAATTTTAGACATTATCTGCTCCTATCTGAATCTCTTTGCCAGATCCTGAAGCTTGCTCATATCCATATCGCCCATGCCACCCATACCGCCAAGACCCATCTGGCTCATCATGCGGTTCTGCATACCCTTGTTGCGTGACATTTTTTTCATCATAAGCTTTGTTTTTTCAAACTGTTTTAAGAGTTTGTTTACGTCTGCTACAGTTGTACCGCTACCTTTTGCAATGCGCTTACGGCGGCTTGGTCCAATAATCAGGTGATTAAGGCGTTCCTTATAGGTCATACTCTGGATGATGGCTTCGTTCTTTTTCATTCCGCTCATATCCATCTGGGATGCGTCCATGCCACTCATACCAGGAATCATGTCCATGATAGACTGCATGTTACCCATTTTTTTAACCTGCTGGAACTGTTCAAGATAATCCTGAAGTGTAAACTCATTGCGCTGAAGCTTTTTCTGCATTTTAAGGGCAGCTTCTTCATCCATTGTTTCCTGTGCTTTTTCTACGAGGGAAACAACATCACCCATACCAAGAATACGGCTTGCAATTCGTTCAGGATGGAATACTTCAAAATCGTCTGTTTTTTCACCGGTACCAATAAAGAGGATTGGCTTACCTGTGATTGTCTTAAGAGAAAGAGCCGCACCACCACGTGCATCTGAGTCAAACTTTGTAAGGATTACACCTGAAAGCCCAAGCTGCTCGTCAAAACTCTTTGCAATATCAACGGCATTCTGACCGGTCATGGCATCTGCAACAAGCAGAACTTCTACAGGGTCAGTAGCCTTTTTGATTTTTACAAGCTCGGCCATCATTTCTTCATCAATCTGAAGACGACCGGCAGTATCTATAATAATTGTGTCGTAACCGTTTTTGCGTGCGTAGTCGATTGAATCGCGGGCATTCTTTACGGCATCTTTTGAATCTTCTTTATAAACAGGAACTCCGATTTTTTCACCAAGCTGGCAAAGCTGTTCTACGGCAGCAGGACGAACTAAGTCACAGGCAGAAAGAAGAACCTTTCGTCCATCCTTCTTTAAGCGTGCAGCAAGCTTGTGGGCAGCAGTAGTTTTACCGGCACCCTGAAGACCAAGCATAAGGATTACAGACTGAGTGTCCGGGCCCTTAAGGTGAAGATCGGTTTTTGTGTCGCCGAGCATGCTGACCATCTTGTCATAGATGATCTTTGTAAACTGCTGACCAGGGTTTACTGAGCGGAGAACCTTTTCTCCCTTGGCTTCTTCTATAGTAGAATTAACAAAACGTCGTACAACACGAAGGTTTACATCGGCCTCAAGCAGGGCCATTTTGATTTCTTCTACTGCATCCTCTATATTTTTTTCGGTAATTGTAGATTTACCACTGATTTTCTGAAATATTCCACTAAATGTGCTGGTGATTTTTTCAAGCATATTTTAACTCCGCTGGGGTCCCCCCTGAGGCTCTCGAAGGGCCCCCATGTAATTTACAAATTCAGTAACTCTTTTACCATATCCTCTACTGTGCTTTCTTTATTCAAAACTCTGTAAAGTGCATTACACAAAGGAAGCTTGAGGTCTTTTTTCTGGGCAATTTCGTGAACGTATTTACAGGCAATTGCACCTTCCGGCAGGTAGCCGATTTTTCCTACGTTTGCAATAAGGTCATCAATATCCTTAAAGCGTGAAAGCATATCTGTTTTTACAATATCCTGTCCAAAGCGGCGGTTGCGTCCGTACTTAGATTTACAGGTAACGTCAAGGTCGCCTACTCCACTTACAGAAGTAAAGGTTTCGGCATGAGTTGCGCCCATTGCAAAACCAAGAGTCTGGATTTCATTCAAGCCTGCGGCAAGAAGAAGTGATTCTGTATTGTCACCTACGATATCGCTTGTTTCTGAAATGGCATCCATTGCACCATAAACTGCGGCAACAACGTTTTTAGCAGCAGCACAAATCTGAGTACCAATAATATCAAAGCTTGAAAAAACCATAAGACCCGGAACCTTTAAAAGCTCGCGGACACGGATAGAATTTTTTGGATTTAAAGAAGCTGCAACAAGACCTGTGATTTTGCCCATTGCAACCTCTTCGGCATGACTAGGACCTGCAACATAAACAGTGCAGTCCTTATAAACTTCAGGGAGTGCCGATTCTATTGTTTCAAGAATAAGCTTTGGACCGGTTGGAGAAGGAACAAAGCCCTTTGTAAGGGCTGCAATTACTGTAGAACCATCAACAATGTTTGGAACAGTATTAATTTTTTCAAGAGTCTGTGCCAGAAAGATTGAAGGCGAAGCAACAAAAAGGAATTCCTTTCCAAAGGCTACCTGCCAGATATCATTTGAACAGGTAATTGAAGGGTCAAGCTTAAAGCCTGGAAGGAAGCGTTTGTTTTCGTGTTCATTATTTATTGAAGCAACAACATCATCTTCCAGAGCCCAGATTTCAACCTTGTGATTTCCACGAGCCAGCGCCTGAGCAATACCAGTTCCCCAGGCACCGCCACCTATGATTCCTACAGTCTTTTCTGACATAGTTCCTCCCGTGCGATTTTCGATCGTAGCCTAATACCAGCCGTCCTCGCAGTCCTTCCAGTCAAATACTTCTTCGTCTTTGAACCAGAGTGCAATTTCTCTTGCGGCACTTTCGTCGCTGTCAGAAGCGTGAATGATATTGCGTTCTGTATGAATACAGTAGTCTCCGCGGATAGTTCCTGGAGCTGCTTCGCTTGGCTTTGTAGAACCAACAAATTTTCTTATTAAAGCAACACAATCATCTGCCTGCCATACCATTGCAATAACAGGACCTGAAGTAATGTAATCCACTAAACCCTCATAAAACGGCTTACCTTCGTGCTCTGCATAATGTTTGCTAGCTAGGTCAGCTGAAACGTGAACCATCTTCATTGCAACAAGTTTGAATCCTTTTTTCTCGAGGCGTTCAATAACCTCTCCTACCAGACGACGGTTTACAACGCCTGGCTTTAACATAACAAAACATCTACTCATAGTCTTATTATTATAATGGAGATGTGGAATGTAATCAATAAGGGTATTATAAATGTAATCATATAGAAAAATACTGCCTGCTCCCGTGGAAATTGTCTGTCTGCTGCGGGCTGAGCTTGTTATTGTAACCGAGTTTTTTAATGTAATGCCTTTTCTACAGCAGTAATAATTGAATCTGGTGTAGATGCACCTGCGGTTATGCCGATTGTTTTTAAGCTATAAAATTCCTGCGGGATGTCTTGTGCCGACTGAATATGTGCTGCATGAGGGCAATTTTCTTTTGCAGTCTGGTAGAGGCGTTTTGTGTTGGCGGAGGTTTTGCCTCCTATTACTAACACTCCTTCTACCTGTTTGCATAACTCCAGCAGGGCTTCCTGGCGTTCGTTTGTGGCGGGGCAGATTGTATTCATTACTGCGAGGTTTTTGAACTTTGAGCGGAAAATAGCTTCTATCTTTTCAAATTCCTTTGGGCTGTAGGTTGTCTGGCTCATGAAGATTACGTTTATTTTGTCGCTGCCGGGAATATCAACTGAACGGGCTTCTTCTTCGTTCTGGATCTGGATAAAATTGCGGCCTGCAAAACCTGCTATGCCGATCATTTCGCCGTGATTTTTGTCACCGCTGATTATTACGTAATCGTTCTGGTTTGTGTAACGCTCTACCATTTTCTGGCTTGCTTTTACGCGTGGACAGGTTGCGTCTATTATTTTGCAATTTTTTGCTTCAAGAGCATCTGTTACTTTAGGAGAAACGCCATGTGCACGAATTATTACTGTAGCTCCGTCGGGAATTGTCTGAAGATCGACTTCTTCTACAGTACAAAGTCCCCTGCTCTGCAAATCGGCAAGGGCGCTTTCGTTATGTATTAGCGGACCTAGAGAATAAACTGTTCCATTATTTTCTTCAAGAGCCTGTTCTGCAAGTTCAACAGCACGCCGAACCCCAAAACAAAACCCCAGCACATTTGCACGGATAACGTTCATAAAAATACTATAGCATAAAAAAAACGTCATTGCGAGAGTAGATTGCTTCGCTACGCTCGCAATGACGTTTATTTTTTTTAGGCCCTTCGACAGGCTCAGGGCCCCCAGATGAATCTATAAACTACTCGTCTTTATTGGCAGCTTTTAATGAGTGATGTACACCGAACTCTGGTCTCCAGTTTTTGCGGCAAGCAGAAATGAAGCCGCTTGAAATGAAGATAGAAGAATAGGCACCACTAATCAAACCTACGATAAGAGCGAGGGAGAAGTCTTTGATGCTTCCTGTTGTGAATACGAACAGAGCAACTACTGCGAACAAGGTTGTTACAGTTGTCAAAACAGAACGTACCAAAGTATCGCTCAAAGACTTGTTCAAAATATCATTAAATGTCTTTGCTTCTGTCATGAACTTAAGGTTATAACGGATACGGTCAAGAATAACGACTGTAGCGTTGATTGAGTAACCGATGATTGTAAGAACAGCTGCAAGAACAGTTGTAGAGAATTCCATCTGTGTCCAGATGATAAATGTCATCATGATTAATGTATCGTGGATCAAGGCAATTACCGAACCAAGAGCAAAATCCCAGTGGAAGCGGATTGCAGCATAGAGCCAGATGAGCACTACAGTAAGCACGAACATCAAAACAGATTTAAGTACAATTGAGTGAGAGAATGAAGAACCGATAAAGTCTGTCTTTACGATTGCAACATTTTCTTTTCCAAACTTGCTGTAAAGCTTATCATTAATCTGTGCATTTACATCGATTGAAGCGTCTCCGCTTACACCTGCACGAATCTGATAACTTGCATCTGCACCGTTACCAAGCTGTTTGATAGAAATACCATCCATTGAAGAAAGAGCTTCACGAACATCATCTGTTGTGATTTCTGAAGTTCCAGACGGATAAATATACAGAACAGTTGTTGTAAGCTGATTTGTTGCAGCAGAGTTCAAGAATAATTTAGTTGTTGGGAATGAGCTGTTCTTTGCAGTCATGCTTACTCCCTCAATCTTATTCATTTCTGAAGCAAGAGCGCCTACAGTTGTAACTTCGTTAAAGTTGATTGAACGAGTTTCGTTTGTTGTTCCAACACCAGTAATTACAACATCAAGCTGGCCGGCACTTAAATCGAGAGATACCTTTGCAGCACCGCTATAAGTTACTTCTGCTACTGGAGGAGCAACGCGAACCTCTTCTACAAGACCAGGCTTAAAGTCAATTCCAAGGTTCACACCCTTTGTGAACATTCCGACAATTCCAAAAATAATGATTACCAAGCTTATGATTGCACAAGGCAAAAAGCCTTTATTAAAAGTCAATGTCTTTTTCATTATTTAATCCCCCATGCAATGCTTACTTTCTTTGCGTGCAGGACATCTGTATCAAAGTCAAAGATCAAGCGAGATACGAACAGGGCTGTGAATACGGAAGAAACAACACCGATTGCAAGAGAAACTGCGAATCCCTGAATTGCACCAGTACCAAGCCATGAAAGGAAGATGGCAGCAATAAAGGTTGTGATGTTAGAGTCCATAATTGCCCAGAATGCGTTGTCGAATCCCATAGAGATTGCAACAGGGCGGCTCTTTCCGTTTCTAAGCTCTTCCTTGATTCGTTCAAATACAAGAACGTTAGCATCTACGGCCATACCGATTGTAAGAATCATACCGGCTATAGAAGAAAGTGTAAGTGTAAGGTTGAAAGCAGAAAGGATTGAGAACATCATAAAGAGGTTCAAAACCTGTGCAACTACTGCATTCAAACCTGATTTCTTATAGAAAATAAACATGAAAATGAGAATAAGGCTCAAACCAAGAATGATTGCCATAATTCCCTGATGGATTGCTTCTTCACCAAGTGAAGCACCAATTACCTGCTGGCTTTCTACAGAAAGTGGAACGTTGAGCCAGGCTGTCTGCAATACCTTTTTAATATTGTTAGCTTCTTCCTGGCTGAATGCACCAGTAAGCTGAACGGCACCAGTGTTGATTGCATCCTGAATGCAGGCATTTGACTTAACCTTGTTGTCGCTTACGATTGCAAGATAATCACCAACGTGAGCAGCAGTGAATTCACCAAAAATTGTTGTTCCTTCTGCATCAAGATTAAAGCAAACCTGTGGCTGACCTGTGTACTGGTCAGAGCGAACTTCTGCAGACTGAACATGCTTACCGTCAAGAGCAATTTCCTTCTTAACAACAAGCCAGTCATAGCGCTCATCAAGACCATAAGAATCCTTTCTATAAACTCCGAATACTTCACAGTCTTCCGGAATGATTGAAGGATCCATAAGTTCACCGGCAGCATTGAATGTGCTAGCAGGATGCTGTGAATAATATGTCTTAAATGATTCTGTGGCAGTCATATCTGAAAGACGGAAATTAAGGATACCCTTACCCATAATCAAAGTATTGATTGCATCTGCCTGAGCAGCACCCGGGATTTCGATGTAGATTCTGTCTTCACCCTGCTGTCTGATTACAGGAGAAGTAAGACCAAATTTATCGATACGGCTTGTAAGATTTTCTATAGCATTTGACATTGCATCTTTTTTGAATTCAGCAACGCCGTCTGCTGCAACTGTGTCGCCCTGTGATTCAAGAGCGGCATCAAGATCGGCCTTTACGATTACGTTCATACCACCGGAAAGGTCAAGACCAAGCTTTACAGAGTTATCGTAATATTTCTTAGCCTTAAGAATTTCATCACGATACTTAGTCTGAATTACATTCATAAAATCAAGCTCTGAGTCATAAGCAGCAAGAACATCTCTTACTTTAATAGACTCCGGTGCCTTCTGGCCAAAAGATTTATACTGCTTGGCAGCGGCTTTATTGAGCCATGCATATTCTCCGTCCAAAACGGCTTCTGCATCCTTTGCCATGCTTTTGATTGTGCGTACATCTTCTGCGGCCTTACTTTCGGCATAGTTCTTGATATTTTCCGTAGAGCCCAAAGCAAGCTGCTGAACTTCCTTAGGAGTTCGTGCATACCAGCTGATTGAAGGCCACAGGAAAACGAAACAAATAGCAAGAACAGCAAGAAGAATAACAAAGCGTGTTCGTTTGTTCATTTTTATTTAACCCCGAAATTTATTTATTTTGTTTCTTCCGATGCAGCTGAAGCCTTTGCAGGTTCTGCAGCGTCGTCTGATTTTTTTGCTTTTCCAAATGCAAATTTTTTCTGTTTCTTTTCAGCTGCTTCCTGTTCAAGCTTTGCCTTTTCTGCATCAGAAAGCTCTACAGTAGAAATTGCTGAACGGTTGAACTCAATTTTACAATCTTCATCAACCTTAATGATTACGGTGTTTTCTTTTACTGATGAAATTACACCATGAATACCACCGATTGTAATAACTTTATCACCCTTCTTAAGAGCCGAAAGCATTTTTTCTGTCTGCTTCTGCTTTTTATTCTGTGGGCGAATAAGGAAAAAATAGAATATTACAATGATAAGTAATAAAGGAATAAAAGATCCTGCCAAACTTGCAGGTCCTGCAGCCTGTTCTGCACCGGCTGTCAAAAATGGAATGAAAGACATATATTTTCCGTCCTATTTTAAATATTTTTTGATAATAATATCAATTTTACAAGAATATCATTAAAAGAGAATGTTGTCTACTACTGTATCAACTGAGTTAATGCTTCGTTCAGTTTGCGCACAGAGGAGTCGTTTGGATTTATTGCTACTTCTTGCT
>Ga0310690_10008180_pt1 | contig 13316 bp, 6 predicted proteins | sample AusTroGonzalo_MG_2_FD_207661 | JGI IMG/M metagenome (GOLD analysis project Ga0310690, IMG submission 207661) | Bovine rumen microbial communities from tropical cattle in Woodstock, Queensland, Australia - Gonzalo_04 (v2) (version 2) | ecosystem: Host-associated > Mammals > Digestive system >... | reverse complement strand
TGACCAATATTCCTCACTGCTGCCTCCCGTAGGAGTCTGGACCGTGTCTCAGTTCCAGTGTGGGGGACCTACCTCTCAGTACCCCTACCCATCGCGGGCACGGTGGGCCGTTACCCCGCCGTCTGCCTAATGGGACGCATCCCCATCCCTTGCCGTAGCCTTTCATGCAGGAAACATGCATATCCCGCACACATCCGGTGTTAATCCCTCTTTCGAGGGGCTATCCCGAAGCAAGGGCCAGGTCGGATACGCGTTACTCACCCGTGCGCCGGTCGCCAGCACCGCATTGCTGCGGCCTGATGCCCCTCGACTTGCATGTGTTAAGCCTGTAGCTAGCGTTCATCCTGAGCCAGGATCAAACTCTTCATTGTTATATAATGTCTAGTTGTTTTCCGCTCATGACGACTCACATATCCTTCTCTTCCTAGTCCAAGGAAATTTTAATTGACGGTTCGTTTTCTTTCTCTCTACCCGACCCTGCTTCCTGCGCTCCCGATGGAAACGCGCGGCAGGGCCGCTCTTGTACTACTTCGTCTGTATAGGAAACTTTTCAAAGATCGCTCTTCTCTGCCCTTCTCAGGGGGTCTTTTCAGGCTCCCTTTCGAAAAGCGGGTGCAAAGGTACTGCCTTTATTCCATACCACCAAATATTTTTACCACTTTTTTTCAAGAAATCAAGAAAAAAGGGTAAAAAGGGCTCTTTCTAGCACTGGAAAATGGGCTTCTGACGCATGACGGAACGTTCAAAAGCAAAAGATGGAACGTTCGGATAGTTTCCTTGAAACGTTTCGGTGGACAGCAGGTGGAGGCGATCTTTATTTCATATAACCGCTCCTTTTTTCCCGACTATTTCAAGCTTGCCTTGAACGTATATAAATAAGGAATGGGCCTGCGTTCTATGGGACGTTCGCGGTCGGAAGGGATGATCGGTACTGGATTGTCGGGCATTTCCAAAGAACGCATCCTGTGATGTGGAGCAGGGTGTTCGGCAGGGGCAGCCATTACGACAAGGAATACTTTTGCAGCCTCGTCACTCGGCTTGTAGGAGAGTTTCACCTTTTTTGATTTAACGGAAATGGTTTTCATGGGACTATAGACGGAACGGCCGTCTTTGTTGACCACCACAAAACCACAGCGAAAACCTCCCTGCTCCACAGGTACGGCAGTACAAAATGTGACTGCCACCTTTTTACCGGCCTTTGGCAAGACAAGGGGGATGACGTTAAAGCCGTAGTTTTCTGGAACGTTTGTCTGTTTTGGTGCATACCAGCCATTCCCCAAAGTGTCTAACGCTGTGGTCATCTGGCAGGCAAAAGGACGCGTCAGGTCCCAGCAGCGAGGGTAATCAAGGTTGACAATGTGGCAGACGGCATCATACATCTCATCACAAAAGGCTGATTGCGAGAGGTTGTAGAGTTTCTTATAAGTGATGACGGGGTCCTCGCCTCGCTTGCCAGCACGGTAAAGGTCTCCGATAGCTGTCAAGCCACGTTTCATTCCCCAATACTCTATAATATAAGGAGAGCGATATATGTTCTCGAAACTGAGGTATGCCTTATGGGTGTTCTTGCAGAAGGCGTCCCAATGGTAGCGTTCAGAACCAATCCAATTGGGGTTGACCTGCCAGAGCATCCATTGGCTCGTCATCTCGAAGAAACCACTTCCGCCCCACGCCTCGCCCTCGCCGTCGCACATAATCTGACTTTGGAAGCAATGGCCCAATTCGTGCGCTATGCAGTTGAGAGTCTTGTCCTGAATGCGGTTTGGAGCCACCCAAAGGGCACCAATAACACCATCGTAGTCACCACCGTAGGCTGTTCCTTCGAGGCTGTAATTAATCATCACCATCATGCGATACTTATCGCAAAGTGAACCCTTATGTGCGAACTGGAGAGTATTATAATAGTAATCATAAAAAGTTTCTAACCGTTCGCAGAGGTTGTCAAGGTCAACAGACATTTTGTGCCCTTCCAGTTCGGGAGGAGAGGAAGGGTCATCGCCAAAGCCGCTCTCCCAAAAGATGACGAAGTTCTCTGTCATACGACAATGGGCATAGCACCAGCGAGAAGAGGGGTCGTCGAAATCGTTGTCACGAAGGTCCTCGGGAATGTAGATTTGTTTGCCATCGGCAAAGCATAGGACCGGAAGAAGGAGACAACAATGGAAAAACAGAAGGATTTTGTTCATGGACGAAAAGAATGGGAGGAATAGAGATTATGAAGGTTCGGGAGTTACGGATTTATTCGTCAGGTCCGAGGTCAGAGGTTATCTTGCCTACGATATGGACCTTGTAAGTAAGAACAGCCTCCTTCTCACCATGAACGAATTTCTGACGGATGATGGTAGCCATACCGGCCTCGATGCCCGTTGTGGCTTGGCCAATGTTGAAGAAGATGGGGTTTGAGGCACCGTCCCACTCGCTATAGCAGAACCAAGCCTCGTCGCGCCAGCCGCAGACATTGCCCATCATGTTGAACCAATGCCCCTTGTTGTTAGCCGTGTAACCAGCCTGAGAACCTGAGCCATCCTGAGCTGCAATGAGGTACTCCGAGCAGTCGGCATTGAGGCCGTAAAACTCCACCGTAGGCTTGGCGGCCTTCATGCCATCAATCAGCTTAGCAAAGGATGCCAGGCCAAGAGCGCCACACACGGCCTCCTCGTTGATATAGACTGAGAGGGGGGTATAGTCGTTCTTCACCGTTTCATAGACGGAATAGGTCAAGCCGTCGGTATGAGTAAAATAGACAGCCCATTCGCCCGTTTCCGTCAGCGCAAGCGTCGCCTCAATGGGACAGTAGGTCGTGGCATTGGCCAATCCCATGTGAAGATGAAACTCGTCGCCAGCCTTGCATGCCTCGGGCACCTGCCCCACGGCCAAGCGAAGAACTTTAGGAGTAAAATCGACAAACAAAGCCGCATCCTTGCTGCTGGGCGAGCAGACATATCCCTCCTTATTAAAATAAAAACCAGCCACAGAGTTATAGCCCGTTGGGCCATAAAGATTACCAGCCTTAGCATCCACGCCATACAACACGATATCGCCAGGCATCTTCTTAACCCCAAATGCCTTCAAAACATCGTTCTTAGCCAACGTGATTTCCGTTGTCTCAAAGGCATCCTTTACCTCCATTTCCTCCACGACGGTTATCTCGCCGCCCTTCTGGGCATGGGAATAGTCAACGGGCGTTTCACCAAAAGGCGTGTAGTCTGCTTTCGTACAGCCTACAATCAACATTGTGCAAAGAGCAAGCATCAAATAAAGACACCGTTTCATAGTTGCAACTCCATTCCTATTGTTTCACATCCCAGTTAAACCAATTGCCATAGACGTTCGCAGGCTGGGCGTTCTCACTGAGTTTCAGACGATAGTCGTAGTGATTCCTGCGGATGTTGACGTTACCCGTGTAGGTGTAGTCGAGGTTGCAGACCACAGCAAACACCACGTTATTGGAAGGCTGGTACTTATCAAACTCCATACGGTAACTCCCTTCGCTAAAGGGCTTGCCATAGACAGTCTTACCGTCCTCGGTACGGTAGCACAGCTGGCAGGACATATTATCCTTCGTCGAAAGTTCTCCGTTAGGCTTGAAGGAGACGGTCAGCGGACTACTCTCCACATAGATGGGAATGATATTCGCTCCCGTCCAACCTGGCGTAGTTGCCTGGTCAGGGACAAGCCAACCCTCTTCATCCTCCTCCGTCGGAGCGTAAGGGGTGGCACGCCAAGGTTTGCTATAGACGCTCCAGCTCTCGCTTTCGATAACGGTTCCCATATAAGAATTGTACATGTGTTTGACAGCCTGCGAGTACTTGCCGAAGTCACACAACGCCAGACGGGCTCGATACTCCTGCAACATACGGTGCATCTGCTCCTCGCCTATTTGCTTGGCAATTCCTTCCAGCACGTAGCCCGTAGCGTTCATCCACACCCAGGGCACAGCCATATAATCCACAATCTCGCCGAGGAATGTGGGGAACACCTCGCTGTATTGCGAGCCGCCGATAATCTTGCGCACGTTGCCCGTAGGAGCTGCACCGTTGACGCCCTGAGCTCCTGGGCCGCCAAAAGTACCGTCCGTCAGCCAACCTGAATAGCATTCAATCGGTTGGAAGGGCGCCATGATACTGCCCATACTGAGCCAACCGAAATCGTTAGCTGTATATTCCTTGCCGTACTGACGTTCATAGGTGAGCGTGGCCTGTAGCCAGCAGTTGGCCCCTTCGTGAAACCAGCTTGCCTTGCGGCAGCCAGGCATGGAGGCAAAGATGGCATGGATGCCCTCGTGAACCATTGCGCTACATTGCGACTCGGCGTCGCTGTAGCTACAAGCGGGGTCGAAACAATAAACGGGATAGTACGAAGCCAGTATGATGGGCCAAGAAGTACCGCCTATTGTGACGGCACTTTGCCAACCTCCAAGGTCGGTATTCGAGGCGTTGTCTGTCGGCAAACCAGAGCCGTAGAGGAACACAGCACTGCGATAGCCTTTCTGTGGAGCGAGGTCGCGTGGCCAGCCCATCACGTCCGTCATATAGGCAAAATCTTCGTTTAGGCGTGCCAGCATATTCTTAGCCGCCACCTCGTTGTCTTTCACCAACGGATTGGCATTCTTTCCCACGAAGAACGACCACCAGCTCTCCGTCTGCGTATCATTGTCGGATGGATAGACTTTGTAATATTTGTTCGTTGCTAATGGCAGATTCTTGGTGGGGATGGGCAGCTGCCCATTATATTTGTTAAAATCGTAATGAATAGTCGGGTTGTAGGCGGGCCATTCCAGAAAGAACTCACCCGATTCTGGCGTCAAATCCAACATACCTTCCTCCAATTCCGTCGTGCATGAGACGGAAAACAAAAGGAGCACAGCGCTATATAGTATTTTTCTCATTTTCCATAAGGATTTGTGCCAGAGAACTGCACCTGCCAAGGCCATTTGTTATCGTCGGTATCGGTGTCGGACTTGGAGGCATCCGTAGGCCAAGCATGACGCTCGTAACTCTTGGGAGCGCCACAAACGACAAACCACAGCTTGGAGGAGTTAGCAGGGACGTTGAATGTGGCTGTTCCTTCGGCATCGGAGAATATATCGCCATAAGTGGTACTGCCATCCTTATTATAAGATACGAAGCCATAGCGCCAGCCGGCATTGCCCTGCGGGCCGCACTTATAAACAGAGCCCTGCATTTCGTAAAGTCCCTGGAAATTTGCGCTTACCGTCTGTCCGGCAGCGCCGTTCAACAGAATGGCATTGGAGCCTGTGCTCTCAGGCGCCTTGCTGTCGCTAATGCGCCACCAGCCATCGACCTTCGCAAAGTTGGTGATGGCCACGTTGCCCACATAGTTCTTGCCGTAACTGCGAATCTCACCCATGTCGTAGGTGACGCAATGAGCGGCGTAACGCCACATATCATCGTTGAAGGCGGCGTTGTCCATACCAGCAAGACGCATGTAAGTCTCGCAGGGATCTTCAGGATACCTCGACTCGCGCCAAAGCTTGCCGATGAAATCGATACCGTATTTGTCCACCCAATACCACTGAATGAAATAGTTGGCATAGCGAGGACGCTCATGAAGAACGTGTAGGCTGGTTGAGGTGGTGAACTCGCCTGCCCAGCCCTGGAAAGCCTGCGGTTTATAATTTTCCTTCGCAGAAAACTCCTGAAGGCTCTGCCACTGAGCACATTGCTCCCACCAGCCGCAGCCTCCGCTGCCATTCGGGCCGAAGCCATAACGCCAGCCTGGGCCTTGTGTCGTGTTTGCACTCGGACGCTGGCTCTCTGGGACACCCTTTTGTTCCAAATAGTCGCAGAACACCATATACTGGAACGAGTGGCCTATCTCGTGGGCAATAGTACTGCCTACCGGCTTACACGTGCTGGGGTTCACCCAGAGGGCTCCGATGACGTTGTCATAGCCACTGCCCGTAGCGAGCCATTCGCTCTGGTAAATCAGGTAAATCTCCATCTTATAGCGGTCGAGGACGGACTTTCCCTTGCCTACGTCGGCGAACTTCAACTTGCCGATATTCATCTGGTAGAACAGTTCGGCTTTTGCCAACAAATCGTCGATGTCAACTGCCATGTTGGCCACCTTACAGGTAGAGGGCGAGGTATTGGCTGCACCCCTGCGGTCACCATAGAGGCCGTATTCGCCGTACTGTTTGTCCCAAAAGACGACAAAGTGCTCGCTCTGCTTGCTGCGGCACCAGCTCCACTTGCTGTCGCTACGAAGCATGTCGAAGGTAAACTCCCTCGGCTTGTAGTATTTGTTGAAATCAGGAACGTCGGCCTCTGTAAGCACCAGCGGCGCTACACCCTGCGTGACGGAGACACGTTTTTTCGATTTACCAGAACGGATAGTAACAACAGCCGAGCGAATATCGGGCGTATTGTTGGCCGAAGCATATAGATAAATCTTGTAGGTCTTCAACGAATCGCCCCACGTCTGGCTGACGGAGAGCCAATTCTGCGCCTCTTCTGGGATGTACACATACCAAAGATAAGACGATGTGATTTTCAACACCACACGTCCGGAGTCTGCAGGAGCCTCCCAACTGTTGCGGTTGATGGTCAAATCAACGCCTGTGCGGTTGGCATCGTAGTCGGCCATCGGGTCGGGCTCTTCTGGGGTACAAGAAATAAAAGCACCTGCCAACAGGGACAGGACAAACAAGGGAAGAAGGTACTTTTTCATTCGCTTTTCTTTTTTGTTTTCTATCATTGCAGCCCGAGGCGGAGTCGAACCGTCCTGACAGAGTCAGAGCCTCTTCGGGCTATAAAAGGAAAGGCTGGAGGAAGGATACCTCCTCCCCCAGCCTTTGATATGACGCTGTTACTCTGTAACGTGAAGGGTCACCGTGCAGGTGATGTGCTGCAGTGTCTCAATGTTGGCAAGGCGGACGACAGTTGTCAGGGTGACAGGATCCTTCACGTTGTCCGGATGGATGCCTGAGCCCAGATAGAAGTAGTTCCCGTCGCCGTTGAAGTAGCTCTCCAGGAAGAAAGCTGCTCCACCACCCCACGTTCCTACAGTGCCGTCATTGTTGAACCAGAAGCCTCCACGCTCACCGTTAGCGGTGTACTCCATGCCGCCGTCCTTGTCGAAGAGTTTGAAGGCTGTCGAGAAGTTCTCTGCCGTGATGCCGATAGCGCTGAGGTCGACTATTAACTCTGGGCCGCCGTAGCCGTCGCCAATAGTCTGTGTGCCTTCGACGGATACTGTCGCCACCTCTTGGGTTTCATAGCTCTTCGGTTCGTCAACCACCATGTTGAACGTCAGGACAGCCTGCTTGTCGCCGTTGATGACAGCCAGTTTGACGGTCTGGGCATAGCCGCTCTCCTGCCAAAGTCCGCATCCGAATTTGTAATCGCCTCGATACTCAATGTATGCGCAGAAGTCTTCCGAGCCCCAGTTGGTTACGTCGCTCTTGCTGCTAAACCAGTAGCCGTTGTTGGCGGTATAGCCGCCTTCGTAGAGGGAGCCGTCGGACTGCACAGCCTTGAGGGAGAACTTGTCGCCGATGAGCGAAGCGCCTACGCTGTCAACGCCCAGCGCAGCTGCCAGTGCAGCCAGATTCTTCTCATTCAGGGTGTAGACACTTTCGCCATCCTCAGCGGATACGAGTACGTCGAAGGCCAAGAAGTCGATTGTTGAGAGGGTTACCGTCACCTTGACAGCATAACCCTTGCTGTTGGCAGGATTTACGAACACAATAGCGCCCTTGCAAGTCTGGCCACTCAGCTCGTCATTGGGATAGTTGCAAATCGCCCAGTAGCCAGCATCCTTATTGATGTCAATGCCACAGCCGTCGCCATAATTCATCACGTCGCCCGCCACACTATACCAGAAGTTGGTGCCAGCTACACCGAAGAATGAGCCATCGGCATTCATACCATAGACGGTTGCATCGGCAGCATCGATACCGATAGCTGCAGCAATGGCATTGAAATCAATCATGTCGTTGATGGGAGTGGCAGCCCATGCGCCATCATACTCCGCATTGAGGGCTATTTCCTGCGTACCGACGAGGGAGATTTCCACCTTCGGAGCCTCAGCTGTAACGTTAAAGGTAATCTGAACGGCTACCGTCACTTCGTCGTCATAGAAAGCTTCCACGATGGTGTACTTGCCACACTTGTCAACTGTCAGATTACCAGGATGGACTCCAAGGACCAACACGAGGTTTCCGTCCGCAATGAAAGCTCCGTCGCCTGCGTAAACATAAGCATCCGCCCACTTTGAAACATCACCAACTTCGTTGAACCAATGTCCCCAACCATTCGTAGTGGAAACCGTTTCATTCAGATAGCCGGTAGAGCCGTCGATAGCGCCATAGTTGATGGTCTGGTTCGTCTGTGCGCCTCCATCGCTGACGTCGGCATCGCCCAAAGCCTTAATGAGTTCCTCCATTGAGTTCAGGCCGAAACAATCCCAGATGTGCTTTCCATCCTTGTCTGTCAGAGTAGCCATATCTATCGACGCGCCACCATAACCTAAGCCATAGTAATAGTCAAGATTGTACTCAAACAGGAAATCGTAGGCTTTGTTCTCGGTGGGATCATCGGGGATGATGGGTTCGGGTTCAGGTTTCTTACATGAGACGGCTACTACGAGCAGCGCCAACAGTGCATAAAAATACTTTTTCATTGCTTTTGTTGTTTTTTTAATAAGTTAATAAATAAATTGGATAATTACTGAATTTCAACACGAAAACTTACAAGACGGAGCATCAATTGAATCCTGGCATCTGGACGAGGTTCTTGTTGCCGTTCATGTAGTCGATATAGATGGGGCCGGCGTTGTAGTGGGTGTCCTTGACATCCTGCACGCGGTCCTTGCAGAACCACGATTTGCCGTTCCAGACATTCTGCCCTGTGGAGGTCATCTTGAAGCGGATGAGGTCCTGACGACGATGGTGTTCAAAGACGAACTCCCAAGCGAGGTCGTCGAGCAGTCCGCCCAGCTCAATGTCGGCACCTCCGCGATAAGGTTCGTCGGCAGCAGGGCCGAGGTCGTGATACTTCTCCTCCCACGTATAGGCAGTGAACTTAGCAGGGTCGTAGCCCTCAGCCACGTGGTATTCGTCGTGTCCGTAGTTGTAGCAGCTGCCTCCCTTGAGGTCTTCCAGCGTGCGTACGGCAGCAGCGGCGTCGGCAGGCACCTGGAAGGTCTTGGTGTCGCGCCCCTTGAACGCACGGGCACGTACCTTGTTGACAAAGTTGACCGCGTCGCTCTCCTTGTAGATGCCTGTTCCTTTCAGACGCAGGGCACACTCGGCAGCCATCATGTAGGCGTCGGCCAGACGGAAGAAGTTGACGTCGTCGCCCCACGTACCGTCGGTGCCAGGAACAATTTCAAGCTTCACGTTACGATAGCCCTCAAGCATATAGACGCCTGGGTCGTCGACGCTGTGAATCTTCTTGGTGTAGAAGACGTTGACGGTGCCCTTAAGGTCAGCCTCAGCCGTTGTGAGGGGATCGCCTGACTGAGGGCCGCCCTCTTCGGTATAGGCATACTGCTGGTCGTGAGCCCAGGTGTCGTCGAAGCGGGTGTCGTTGGGGTGATAGGTATCGATGAACTGGGGAATGCCAGCGCCACCGTTCCAGCAGGCGTTGGTGAAGCCGTAGGCTGCTGCGCCAGCCGTGATAAGGCTCTCGCAGATGGTGTAGTTGTGCGAGGCGTAGGTCTTGTCGAGGGGGATGGCAAAGATGCACTCTGTGCAGTTGCTCAGGTTGGCACGGAAGTTGTCCTTGAAGTTGGCTTCGAGGGTGTAGCCGCCGTTGTCGATGACGTCCTTGACCATCTGCTCGCACTTCTTGTACCATTCGTCAGAGATGCGGCTGCGATAGCTGTCGCCGCTCTGTTTGCCTTCACGCAGTTCGTCGGCGGTGATGATGTTCTCGAACCAGGCGTTGTGGTTGAGGTACATCTTGGCAAGAATCATGTCAGCCACAAAGCGGTTGGGATGGCCGTAGACATGCTGTGTGCCAAGGTCGTCGCGGATGGCAAGCAGCTCTTCCTCCACCCAGTCGAACACGTCGCTGGGGTTGGCCTGCGAGGGCAGATAGCCAGCCTCCTGTTCCTCGTCGGCACCCTTCAGCAGGGGAATCCAACGGAAGTTGTCGAAGAGGATGTAGTAGCTCAGGGCACGCAGGCAGCGCACCTTGGCCAGCATGAAGTTCTGGCTCTCCGTCAGGGTGCCTCCCTGCTTCTGCTTGACGGCCTCCATAGCGCGGCAGAACTGGTTGGCGTAGGTGATGGCGGTGTAGTTGTAGTACCAGTCCGTGGAGTGCATGTTGGCATTCTCGCTGGTGACCTCGTGCTTGTGGTAGCTGATGTAGTAGTCGCCCCAGCCGATGCCGATCTTCGAGGGGATGACGTAGAGGTCGCAGGCCTCCTCAGTGAGGTCCATGAGGCCGTAGTAGCCCCAGTACATAAAGCGGATGTTGGAATAGACCGAGGCCGAAAGGGCTTCGAGGGTGCTCTCCTCCGTCAGGTCGATGTTCTCTTCCGTCAGGCTGCTGTAGACGGTCTCGCTCAAATCCGTGCAAGAAGCAAGGATGAAGAACGCTATGCTATATATCAAATACTTTTTCATAGGGCGTTGGGCGATTAGAAGGTTAATGAAACACCAGCGGTGATGCTGCGGATGGTAGGATACTTGTCACGCTCGTCGAGACCGGCCGAGAAGGGGTCGCCGTTGCTGAGCTCTGGGTCGAGGCCGCTGTAGCCGGTGAAGCAGAAGAGGTTCTCGCCCGAGACGTAGCCGCGGACGCTTTGCAGGTACTTGCGGGCGTTGCCCTTGACGTCGTAGGTGTAGCCGAGGGTGACGTTATCAATCTTCACGTAGTCGCCACGCTCCAGGTAGGCGCTGACGACGCACTGCTGCTGCGAGGTGGAGAGCTTGGCCACTTCGCCTGTGGGCTGCCCTGTGGCGACATCGACGACGGGTTTGCCGACGGCTGCCACATAGAGGCGGTTGTAGGCGATGGAGTTGTTCTCATAGAACGCACGCTGGCTGTTGAAGATGTAGAAGCCGAGCTGGCTGCTGAGCTGGATGCCCAGATCGAAGTTACGGTAGCGGAAGCTGTTGCCCCAGTTGAGGTAGAGCTGCGGCATACCTGTGCCGCAGTACTGACGGTATTCGTCGCTGTTATATTGCGTGGAATAGACGACGTAGCGCTCAGTCTCGTTGCCGTCCTTGTCAAGCCACTTGTCGCCCTGCTGGGTGACGGCGTTGGGGTTCTCGATGACCCACTTGCCCTTCTCGTTGACGCCGACGGACTTCAGCATCCAGAAATTGCCGAAGGGCTTACCCTCCTCGATGCGGTGGGTGCTGACGCTGATGGGGTCGCCCACGCCGCCCCAGTTGAGGTAGCTCTCCGTCTCGTAGAGCTCGTTGGAGAGGCTGACGAGGAGGCTCGCGTTGTGCGAAGCGGTGAGGGTGGTATTCCAGTCGAAGTGACGGGTACGGATGGGGTTGGCCTCTATGAGGAGCTCCACGCCCGTGTTCTGGAACTTGGCGGCATTAGCCGTCGTGGTGGTGTAGATGTTGGGCGGCACGGGCACCGTGTAATAGTAGAGCAGGTCGTTGGTGACCTTGCGGTAGGCGTCGATGGTGACGTTCAGGCGGTCCTTCAGGAAGCCCATGTCAAGACCCACGTTGAACTCCTCGGCGGTTTCCCACTGGAGTTTAGGGTTGGGGTTCTGCGAGGTCTTCAGGCCGGCCACCCACTGTCCGCTGGTGTTGAGGTAGCGTCCGTACGAAGTATCGTAGTCGTACATGGTGAGCGAGCCGTAGCTGCTGCCAGGAATGTTGCCCGTCTTACCGTAGCCGATGCGCAGCTTCATGTTGGAGACGACATCGACGTTCTCCATGAACTCCTCGTTGCTGATGGTCCAGCCAAAGGAGGCGGAGGGGAAGTTGGCCCACTTACGGTCGGCGCCGAACTTGCTGCTGCCTTCGTGACGGAGGGAGAGCAGGATGTTGTAGCGGTCGTCGTAGCCGTAGCTCACACGTCCGAAGAAGCCGATGAGCTTGTTGTCGTTCTTGCTGCTGCCGAGTCCTCCACGCGGGTTCTCCTTGTCCTTCAGATAGGTACCTGCGGAGAGGTTATTGTAGAGATAGACCTCGGTGGGGAAGTTGCCGTTGCTGGCGTAGAAGCTTGAATAGACGTTATAGTTGTAGCTGTAGCCCACGATGGCGTCGAGGCGGTGACGGCCGAAGGTGTTCTTGTACTCGCTGGTGAGCTCGAGGTTGTTCGATGTGTAGTCACTCTGCGACTTCGAGGCTGAGCCGTTGGCAGGGTCGGTGCTGCCTGGGGCGTTCTGCGGTGCCAGCGTGTAGTACCTCGAGGTGTAGTAGTTCTCGCCCACGCCCATGTAGCGGTAGGTGGAGAGCATCAGGTTGGTGCGCCAACCCTGGATGGGCTCGACGGTGATATTACCCGTCATCTTCGTGTCGTTGGAGCGGGTGTCGCCAATCTGCTCGTTGAGGATTTCAACGGGGTTGTAGTACTGGAAGCGGTTGAACTCTTCGTTGTAGCCCAGCGTGGGGTCTTGCTCGCCGGCGTCGTTCAGGTTGTAGATGGGCGACGTAGGGTTGTGGATGACGGCCTGACGATAGGCGTACGAAGGGTTGTTCTGCGGGTTCTTGCTGAAGCCCAGATTGCCGTTGAGGTTGAACTTCAGGATGCCGTTCATGGCCTTCTGGGTGACGTCGAACTGCATGCGCATGCGCTCGTTGCCCGTGTTAATCATCACGCCCTTCTCGTCGCGGTAGCTGAAGCCTGCGGCATAGGCGGTATTGGCCGTGCCGCCCTCGAGGTTGACGGAGTGGTTCTGCGCGAGGCCCGTCTGGGTAACGGCACCCAGCCAGTCGGTGGTGAAGCCCTCGTCGCTGAAGGCTGTGGCACCCGGTATGCGGCGCAGGTCGTCGGCGGTCATGAAGTGGAGGTTGTCGTAGAAGTTCGAGGCGCTGACGTAGCCCGAGTAGGTGACCTTTGACGTCTCGTTGAACTGTCCGCCCTTGGTGGTGATGAGGATGACGCCGTTGGCGCCGCGTGTGCCGTAGATAGCGGCAGCCGAGGCATCCTTCAGGACGTCGATGGAGGCGATGTTCTCAGGAGCCACCTCGGTGATGTCGCCAGGCACGCCGTCGACGAGCACCAGCGGGTCGAGGCTGCCGGTGAGGGTGGTGACGCCACGCAGACGGATGGTGCTGGTGGCATTCGGGTCGCCCGAGCCCTTGGTGATGTTCAGACCGGCCACCTTGCCCTTGACGAGTTCGGCGGCATCCTGGATGTTACCGATGTTGA
>Ga0310690_10008179_pt1 | contig 13316 bp, 8 predicted proteins | sample AusTroGonzalo_MG_2_FD_207661 | JGI IMG/M metagenome (GOLD analysis project Ga0310690, IMG submission 207661) | Bovine rumen microbial communities from tropical cattle in Woodstock, Queensland, Australia - Gonzalo_04 (v2) (version 2) | ecosystem: Host-associated > Mammals > Digestive system >... | reverse complement strand
CAGCCCTCCTGGTGGAACAGTACCTATTTTGACGAAATCTACCACGCCCGCACGGCATGGGAATTCCTGCGGGGCACGACGCCCTATGAGACCACCCACCCGCCGCTGGGCAAGGTGCTGATGAGCGCCTGCGTGGGACTGCTTGGCATGACCCCCTTCGGATGGCGGTTCGCCGGCGCGCTGGCGGGCATCCTGATGCTGCCGGGCATGTATCTGCTGGGGAAACAGCTGACGAAAAAGACCAGTATCGCGGCCCTCCTGTGCGCGCTGATGGCGCTGGACTGCCAGCATCTGACGCAGACACAGATTGCCACCATCGACAGCTTTCCGGTGCTGTTCATCATCTTCGCGTTCTTCTTCATGCTGCGGTTTATGCAGCTGGATCTGCGGAAAGAGAACGGTTTGCGGGTGCTTCGGAATCTGGCCGGGAGCGGCTTTTTCATGGGCCTGGCCATCGCAAGCAAATGGATCGGCATCTATGCGGGGCTGGGCCTGGCTGTGCTGTTCTTCTGGCATTGCATCCGGATGCTGAGGATGGGATGGAAGGTCAGACAGATGGTCATCCTGTGTCTGTGGTGCATCCTGTTCTTCCTGGTGATTCCACTGGCCATCTATCTGCTCAGCTATATCCCGTACATGGCCTATAACCACCGGATCCGGGATCTTGGCGGCTATCTGAAGGCCGTATGGGACGCCCAGGTCGGCATGCTGAACTATCACAGCACCCCGGGGCTTGGGATGGATCATCCCTATTATTCTCCCTGGTGGGAGTGGCCTATCATCGGGAAACCCATGTGGTACTATTCGGAATCGTTCATCAACGAGGCTCGGGGAATTCATACGGTCATCTTCTGCTTCGGCAATCCGGTGATCTGGTTTGGCGCGTTGGGAACGCTGGCGGTATGCCTGGGCCGGTGGATCGCCGGAAAGCGCTACCGGCTCGAAACCGGCGGCCCTCTGTGGCACTGGCAGCAGCAGACCTTCGATGTTCGCTATGCCTTCCTGTTCCTGGGGTTGCTGGCGCAATACCTGCCCTGGGTACTGGTACCCCGGGGAACCTACATCTATCATTACTTTGCCAGCGTACCGTTCCTGATTCTCAGCATCGGTCTGGCGCTGGATGACTGGGGAGAAAAGGTGCAGAAGTGGATGCGGCTGGCCGGATGGATCATCGGCGTTCTGGCGCTGATCGCCTTCATTCTCCTCTTCCCCTATGCCAGCGGCATGCCTTGTCCGGAATGGTGGATGAATGTGGGGAAACAGCTTCTCAAGATTTGGTATTAGAGAGGAGGCGAAGACGTGCAGGAGATCATGGCCAGGACCCTGAGCTTTGGGCTCAATGGGGTGAACGGGTATCCGGTGCATGTGGAAGCCTTTGGCATCAACGGTATGCCAGGGATGGAAATCATCGGGCTGCCGGACGCCTCCGTGAAAGAGAGCAAAGATCGGGTCAACGCCGCCATCATCAACAGCGGAAAACAGATGATTCCCCGTCGGATCACCATCAATCTGGCGCCGGCAGACACGAAGAAAGAAGGCCCTTCCTTTGATTTGCCCATCGCCGTGGGGATCATGATGGCAACGGGAGAGCTCCGGCCCGCGCCGGATAAAAATCTCGAATCCATCGCCCTGTTCGGGGAACTGAGCCTGGACGGACATGTACAGCCGGTCAGCGGCGTGCTCCCCATGGTGATCAGCGCGCAGGAAAACGGCATTCGTGAAGTGATCCTGCCGGAGAAAAACGCCCGGGAAGCAGCATGCCTCGAGGGGATGACCATTCTCCCGGTATCCCACCTGACAGAGGTGATTTCCTATCTGGAGGGGCGGGAAGACATTGTTCCCCAACGGCAGATCTCCTTTGAGGAACTGAAGCACGACGCGGTCTGTATGGCTGACATGGGAGAAATCCGCGGGCAGAAAGGCGCCCGGCGAGCCCTTGAAGTGGCGGCTGCGGGAGGACACAACCTGCTGATGGTCGGCGTTCCCGGCAGCGGGAAAACCATGCTGGCCCGATGTCTGCCGGGCATTCTGCCGCCCCTCAGCTTTGAGGAAGCACTGGAGACCACCCGGATTCACTCCATCAGCGGCCACATGCCGTCCGGGGGCGGGCTGATTGTCAGCCGGCCTTTCTGCGCCCCTCATCACAGCGCATCCGTCGCATCTCTCATCGGCGGAGGATCCGCAGCGAAGCCCGGAGAGGTGTCGCTGGCGCATAACGGCGTGCTGTTTCTGGACGAGTTGCCGGAATTCTCCCGAAACGCGCTGGAGGCGATGCGCCAGCCCCTGGAGGACGGATTTGTTTCCGTGACGCGGGTGAAAAATAAGGCGCAATACCAGTCGTCTTTTATGCTGGTAGCCGCCATGAATCCCTGCCCCTGTGGGTACTTTGGCAGCAAAAAACGGACATGCCGGTGTACGCCCCAGGAAATCCGGCGATATCTGGATCGGGTATCCGGACCGCTGTTAGACCGGATCGATATCCAGGTCGAGGTAGACGCGGTTCCTGTGAACGAGATCCGCCAGAGCGAGGCGGCGGAAACGTCCGCGGAGGTCGCGAAGCGGGTGGCCGACGCCAGACAGATTCAGCTGAAACGATATGCGGGAAGCGGCAGACACTGCAATGCCCAGCTGAGCGGCGCAGAAGTAAAGCGCGTCTGCGTCATGACGCCGGAAGCGGAAAAGATATTGCACGCCGCGGTGGATGCCATGCATATGAGCATGCGCGCCTACAACCGGATCCTGAAGGTTTCCCGGACTATCGCCGATCTGGCAGGGGCGGAGAAAATCGAGACGCCTCATGTTGCGGAAGCGGTTCAATATCGTGAACTTGATCAGAAGTATTGGAGTTGAGCGGATGGAGAGGGCAGAGAAAGTATACCGGGCCTGGCTTGCGAGCGCGAACCTGCCCTATGAGACGATCAATGGACTCATGGATCAATGGGAGAGCGCCGACAACGTTTTCCGGACCATGAAGGAACATCCGGAAGCGCTGGAAATCGAGGACAGGTGGCTGCAGGAAATGAGAAAGATGGCGGATGAAACGACGCTGGACTTCCTGCAGACGGAAATCGAGAAGCATCAGATGACCGTCCTGATCCGGCGGGATGAAGCGTACCCCGAAAAGCTTCGGAACATCTCCGATCCGCCGGCGATCCTGTTCGCCCGGGGAAATCTGGACTGCCTTCGGGGTCGTACGGCGGCGATGGTGGGCAGCCGTGCGGCCTCCTGGGAAGGCATGCGGACAACCCGACGGATCGCGAAAGCGCTGAGCCAGGCGGGGATCGTCATCATCAGCGGACTGGCCTACGGGATCGATACCGCCAGCCATGAGGGCTGCCTGGAGGGAGAAAGTCCCACGGTGGCCGTCATGGGGTGCGGGCTGGATCAGATCTATCCGGAGGGAAATGAAAACCTGCGATCCCGGATTCTGGAAAAAAACGGGCTGCTGCTGAGCGAATACGCTCCGGGAGAAAAGCCCCTGGGATGGCATTTCCCGGTACGGAACCGGATCATCAGCGGGCTGAGCGACGCGGTGATCCTGATGGAAGCGAAAATCCGCAGCGGCAGTATGCATACCGTTCAGCATGCCCTGGAACAGGGGCGGGATGTATTTGCCTGGCCCGGCGATCCAAATTCGACGCATTACGAGGGCAATCATCAGCTGCTTCGGGAAGGGGCGATCTTCTTCACGCGGCCGGAAGATATCCTGGAAGATATGAATTGGCTTGACAATCCGGAAAATGTAGGGCAAAATATCCCTTGCTCTGCTTTAGACAGCTGTGGGACTCCGGAGGAAAAGGCCGTCGTGCAGGCGCTGATTCCAGGAGCCGCCGGCTTTGAGCAGCTGACGGAGACCACCGGGCTTGAACCGCAGGCGCTGATGGTTACCCTGACCATGCTGCAGATTCGCGGGGCGATTGAGCTCCTCCCCGGGAAAGCCTATCGGCTGAAGGAGCAGTAAGAAATCGGAGGGAAACTGATTTATGGCAACAGGCGCGAAACAGAAACTGATTATTGTTGAATCTCCGGCCAAGGCAAAAACCATTGGCCGTTATCTGGGCAAAGGATATAAGGTCGAAGCCTCCCAGGGGCATGTATGCGACCTGCCGAAGAGTCAGCTGGGCGTTGATCCTGACAATGATTTTGCCCTCAAATATATCACCATTCGCGGGCGGGGGGATATCCTGAGCCGGATCCGCAAGGAAGCAAAAAACGCTTCCCAGATCTACTTTGCGACAGACCCTGACCGGGAAGGGGAGGCGATCAGCTGGCATTTATTCCATGTGCTGGGGGTGGATGAAAACCAGCCCTGCCGCATTGAGTTCAACGAGGTGACCAAAAAGGCAGTTCAGGCCGCGATTAAACATCCGCGAAAACTGGATATGGGGCGAATCGACGCGCAGCAGGCTCGCCGCGTGCTGGACCGCCTGGTGGGATACAAGATCAGCCCCCTGCTGTGGGCCAAGGTAAAAAAAGGGTTATCAGCCGGCCGGGTGCAGAGCGTAGCCACCCGCATGGTGGTCGACCGGGAAAACGAGATCAACGCCTTTATCCCGGAGGAGTACTGGGAAATCTCGGCGAAGTGCGCTGCGAAGGAACGAAAAAAGACGATTGAGTTTTCAGCCCGGCTCTCTTCCGTGGATGGAAAAAAAGCGGAGATTGGGAACGGGCAGGACGCGGAACGCATTCGGGCCAGAATGGAACAGGAATCCTTCACCGTCAGTGAGATTCGCCGGAAGGATAAGCGCAAACAGGCGTCTCCGCCCTTTACCACCTCAAGCCTTCAGCAGGAGGCGGGACGGAAGCTGAACTTTACCACCGCCCGGACCATGCAGATCGTGCAACAGCTGTACGAAGGCGTCGATCTGGAGAAGGAAGGCGCCCAGGGTCTGGTGACCTATATCCGTACCGACTCCGTTCGGGTGAGCGACGAGGCGATGGAGGCGCTGCGCGCGTATATTCCTGAAAAGTTCGGGCCAGACTATCTCCCGGCGGAGAAAAATGAGTATAAAGGCCGGAAAAACGCCCAGGACGCTCACGAGGCCATCCGGCCGACCGATGTGCGCCGGACGCCGGAATCCATCAAAAACTCCCTCAGCCGGGAACAGTTCATGCTCTATCGGCTGATTTACAACCGGTTCGTCGCCAGCCAGATGGCGCCGGCTGTGTATGAAACCATGACGGCAGAAATCACCGGGCAGACCATCGGCCTGCGCTTCTATGGGGAACATAAAACCTTTGCCGGGTTCACCGTCCTATATGAAGAGAGCCAGGATGAAACGGAAGACAGCCTGGAAATGACCCTGCCCGCGCTTGTGGAGGGGCAGGCGGTGACGCTGAATCAGGTGGACTGCGAGCAGCATTTTACCCAGCCGCCGAGCCGGTATACAGAGGCCAGTCTGGTTCGGACGCTGGAAGAAAACGGGATTGGCCGTCCCTCGACCTACGCGCCGACCATCACCACGATCATCTCCCGGGGATATGTTTCCAGGGAAAAGAAACGCCTGTATCCCACAGAGCTGGGCATCATGGTGACCGAAATGATGGAAAAATACTTCAGCGACATCGTGGATACGGAATTCACCGCCCATATGGAATCCCAGCTGGACGAGGTGGAGGAAGGCGGTACGGACTGGAAACAGGTGCTGCGGGAATTCTATCCTGAATTTGAAAAGACGCTGGCCACCGCGGAAAAGGAAATCGAAAAGGTGGAGGTCCAGGACGAGGTCAGCGATGTTCCCTGCGACCAGTGCGGCGCGATGATGGTTTACAAAATGGGGCGGTTTGGCCGTTTCCTGGCCTGTCCCAACTTCCCGGAATGCCGGAATACGAAACCGATCCTGACCTATATCGAAACGCCCTGCCCCAAGTGCGGCAAACGGCTGTTGGAGAAGACCAGCAAGAAGAACCGCCGGTTTTACGGATGCGAAGGATATCCGGAGTGCGATTTCGTTTCCTGGGACAAGCCGGTGGAGGAAACCTGCCCGAAGTGCGGAAGCTTTATGGTGGAAAAGCGCAACGGGAAGGGGGAGATTCTGCACCTGTGCGCCAACGAGAGCTGCCGGTACAAGACCGTAATCCAGGATCAGGATGCCGGGGAGGAAGAAGATGAGTGAGCTCCGGGTCCCTGTGATCGGCGGCGGGCTGGCGGGCTGTGAAGCCGCCTGGCAGCTCGCGGAACGGGGAATTCAGGTATCGCTGGTGGAAATGAAGCCTGAAAAGAAATCTCCGGCCCATAAAAGCGCGGATCTGGCGGAACTGGTATGCTCCAACAGCCTGCGATCCGATCGGCTTTCCAATGCGGTGGGTCTCCTGAAGGAGGAGATGCGCCGGATGCATTCGCTGATCCTTCGCTGCGCGGATGAAACCCGGGTGCCCGCCGGCGGGGCGCTGGCGGTAGACCGGGAAGGGTTTTCCCGGCTGGTGACGGAGCGGATTACGGCGCATCAAATGATCACCCTGATTTCCAAAGAAACAGTTGAGATTCCGGAGGGCCCGGTCGTGATCGCGACAGGCCCGCTGACCAGCGAAAAAATGGCGGAGGCCATTACCCGCCTCCCTGGCCTGTCCACATTGCATTTTTATGACGCGGCCGCGCCGATTGTGACCAAAGACTCCCTGAATCTGGAAAAGGTGTTTCGCCAGAGCCGCTATGGACGGGGAGAAGATTACCTGAATTGTCCCATGACGGAGGAGGAATACTTTCTCTTTATTCGGGAACTGAAGAACGCGGAAACGGCGGAAATTCATGGGTTCGAAGAAAAGAGCGTGTTTGAGGGGTGTATGCCCATCGAGAGCATGGCGAAAAGAGGGGACCTGGTGCCCGCCTTCGGGCCCATGAAGCCGGTGGGGCTTGTCGATCCCGCCACCGGTCGGGAACCCTTCGCGGTGGTTCAGCTTCGCCAGGATGATGCGAATGATACGCTGTACAACCTGGTTGGCTTCCAGACCAGGTTGCGTTTTCCGGAGCAGAAGCGGGTCTTCGGTCTGATTCCGGGGTTGGAAAATGCATTATTTGCCCGTTATGGAGTCATGCATCGGAATACCTTTCTGAACAGCCCGGGCTTTCTCAATGAACGGTTTGAGATGATCAGCCGGCCCCAGTGTTATTTTGCGGGGCAAATGACCGGCGTGGAGGGATACGTGGAAAGCGCCGCCAGCGGCCTGGTGGCGGGTGTCTCCCTGGCGCATCAGCTGCGGGGGAAAACGCCGCCTGTTTTTCCCTCTTACACGGCGATGGGCGCCATGGGACGCTATGTATCCACCCCTAACCGGGATTTTCAGCCGATGAATTGCTCGTTTGGCCTGATTGATCCCCTTCCCGTTGGGCCGGGGCACAAAAAGATCCGGAAGAAGCAGGAACGGTATGAGGCCATCGCGGCCCGGGCGCTGGAATACTATGAGTGAGTGGGGGCAGTTAGGAGTTTGGAGTTAGGAGTTAGGAATTAAGAGTTAGGAGATTGGAGTTAGAAGGAGGAAACAAGAGATGTCCAGTCCTTTCAGAGGAACAACCATCTGTGCCGTCCGGCGCGATGGGCAGGTCGCGATCGCAGGCGACGGTCAGGTGACCATGGGGGAACATACCATTTTTAAGACGACCGCAAAAAAGGTTCGCCGGGTTTTTCATGACCAGGTCGCGGTAGGTTTTGCCGGTACGGTGGCGGACGCTTTCACGCTGTGCGAAAAATTTGAAGAAAAGCTGGAGCAGGCGGGGGGCAATCTGGAAAAGGCCGCCGTCGCCATGGCTCAGACCTGGAGAAGGGATCAAGCGATGCGCCAGCTGGACTGCATGATGATCGTCGCAAATAAGGAAACGCTGCTGATCCTCAGCGGAACCGGGGAAGTCATCGATCCGGACGAGGGCATTGCGGCCATCGGCTCCGGCGGGAATTATGCGCTGGCGGCCGCCCGGGCACTGATGCAGAATACGGAGCTATCTGCCGCTGAAATCGCGGAAAAGGCGCTGCGCATCGCCGCCAGTATCTGCGTCTACACCAACGACAATATCATCGTGGAGGTGTTATGATGTCTGAACAGAACATGTCGCTCATTCAGAAAGATTCGCCAAAGAAGGAACAGCAGCTGACGCCAAGGCAGATTGTTCATGAGCTGGATCGGTATATCATCGGGCAGAGCGAAGCCAAGAAAGCCGTAGCCATTGCCCTTCGAAACCGGTATCGCCGCAGCCGCGTGGAGAATCCTCTGCGGGAAGAAATCATTCCCCGCAATATTCTGATGGTTGGTCCCACGGGCGTCGGAAAGACAGAGATCGCCCGCCGGCTGGCGAAGCTGGTGAACGCGCCGTTCATCAAGGTGGAGGCGACCAAGTTTACCGAGGTGGGGTATGTCGGCCGGGATGTGGAGAGTATGATCCGTGATCTGACGGAGAACGCCATCCGCATGGTGCGCCGGGAGCATGAGGAACGGGTGCAGCCGAAAGCAAGGGTGCTGGCGGAAGAACGCCTGTCCGAAATGCTGACTCACCCCCAGAAGAAAGCGCAGGCCACCAATCCGCTGGATTTCCTGCTGGGAAAGCAGAAAGAACAGCAGCCCTCCGGGGAGGACGCTACCGCCCTGGCCAGGAAGAAAGAAGAAATTCGCCAGCAGCTGCTCCGCGGGGAAATCGAGGATGTGGAGCTGGAGATTGAGGTGGAAGAGGAAGCTCCGACCCTGGAGGTGGGCGGCAGCAGCATCAGCCTGGGGGATATGATGGGCAACATGATGCCCAAACGCACCCGGATGCGTCATGTGAAGGTTTCCGAAGCCCGGAAAATCCTTACCGAACAAGAAGCGGCAAAGCTGATCGATCAGGACGCTGTACAGGATGAAGCGATCCAGCGGACCGAACAGAACGGCATCGTTTTTATCGATGAGATCGACAAAATTGCTTCACCCTCCCAGGGGCACGGTCCGGACGTCAGCCGGGAAGGCGTACAGCGGGATATCCTTCCTATCGTTGAAGGTTCCACCGTGAATACCAAATACGGACCCGTAAAAACGGATTACATGCTGTTTATCGCCGCGGGTGCTTTCCACGTCAGCAAGGTCTCCGACCTGATTCCGGAGCTGCAGGGCCGTTTCCCGGTGCATGTCCAGCTCCAGAGCCTGACGAAGGAGGACTTTAAGCAGATCCTGACCCAGCCGGAAAATGCCCTGACAAAACAGTACCGGGCGATGCTGGAAGTGGATCGCGTGCTGCTCACCTTTGACGACAGCGCCATCGAAGCCATCGCCGAGGCGGCGTGCAACGCCAACGACAACGCGGAAGATATCGGCGCCAGACGGCTCCACGCGGTGTTCGAACAGCTGCTGGAAGATGTTTCCTTTAACGCCGGGGACGAAAATATGCCTCCCTTCAGCCTGACCATCGACGCCGCCTATGTGAACGAACATCTGAAAGGGGAGAACAGGCCCGTCGATCTGCGCAAATATATCCTCTGATTTTTTCATCACAAGCGTGTTTCCCACAAAACCGGGGAACGCGCTGTTTTTTTATCTTTCCGGCCAGGCAGGAGATTCACCCGTCGAGGGCGAATATAGTAAGCAGGATGGTTTTCACGTTATAACCGAACAGGAAGGAGAACAACATGCTGAAGGATTTTGAGAAAAGCAAAGCTGAAGACAAGGAAACGCTGAGTGCGGAAATCAAGGCGCTGCGGGAGCGGCTGATTGTCCAGCAACAACAGCTTCGCGACGCGAAACTGCCGGTTCTTGTGCTGATCGAGGGCTGGGCCGCGGCGGGGAAGGGCAGCCTGATCAAGGAGCTGATCAGCGTGATTGATCCCCGGTTTTACAATGTGGTTTCTCCCGCAATTGAGCCGGAGGAGACGGCCCGGTATCCCTTTCTGTATCCGTATGCCACGGCGATCCCGGAGAATGGCAAGCTGTTATTCCTGGATTCAGGCTGGCTGGAAAGCGTCGTACGGAAGGAACTGCGGCTGGAGATTACCCAGGAGGAATATAAGCGGCGCCTGCGGCAGATCAACGAGTTTGAGCGGCAGCTGCGGGACGGCGGATACCTGGTGCTGAAGATTTTCCTGCACATCGACCAGGACGAGCAGTTTGAACGGATGCAGGCGCTGATGGAAATCGACTCCACCCGCTGGCGCGTGACGCAGGACGATTTACAGCAGCACCGGGAATATAAACGGTTCATGAAGGCCTATGACGAGGCGATGGAAGCCACGGAGGAAGCGGTCAAATGGCATGTGCTGGACGGGAAGAGACGGAAGACCGCGGTGCGGGACGCCCTGAGCCTGCTGGTAAATAAGATCGACAAAGCGCTGGAAAAAGGCCGGTATGTCGGAGAGCCCTTCGAGGAGAAGTTCCCGCTAATCAAGATGCCCAAACTGGCCGAGGTGGATCTGTCCCCGACGATTGAAGAAGAAGAGTATAAAAAGGAACTGAAAAAACTGCAGAACCGGCTGGACGATCTGCACAATGTGATCTATCAGAAAAAGATTCCGGTGGTCCTGTGCTATGAGGGCTGGGACGCGGCAGGCAAGGGCGGAAATATTCGCCGGGTTGCGTATCCGCTGGATCCCCGGGGATTTGATGTGCATCCGATCGCTTCCCCGGAGCCCCATGAACTGAACCGCCAGTACCTGTGGCGTTTCTGGACGAGACTGCCCAGGAGCGGGCATATCTGCATTTTTGACCGGACCTGGTATGGCCGGGTCATGGTGGAACGGCTGGAAGGATTCTGTTCCGAGAAGGACTGGAAACGGGCCTACAATGAGATCAACGAGTTTGAGCGTCAGCTGACGGAGTGGGGCGCTGTGGTGCTGAAATTCTGGATCCATATCGATCAGGAAACCCAGCTGGCCCGGTTCACGGACCGGCAGAATACGCCGGAAAAGCAATGGAAGATCACGGACGAGGACTGGCGGAACCGGGAAAAGTGGCCTCAGTACGAAGAAGCGGTGGACGAAATGCTGAAGAAAACCAGCACGGAAAACGCGCCCTGGTACATCATCGAATCCAATGACAAGAAATACGCCAGGATCCGGACGCTGAAGATCATCATCAAGCAGCTGGAAGACGCGATTGACAAACATTTTGAAAACATCATGGCTTGAAATGATTCCCGGATAGGAATATAATGCAGACACAAACCGAGCGAAACGGAGGCGCAATATGATCAACTGGAAAAATCTGGATACCCTGAAAAGCTATCAGGAGCTGAAAACTCAATCCAAACCGATCAGCCTGAAGGAAGTCATGGCCGGGGAAGCCGGGGCCAGACGGGTCGCGGCCTATCAGGTTCCGATGGCGGCGGGCATGATCTATTCCTATGCGTCCAAACCCGTGGACGATCAGGTGCTGGGGCAGTTGGCCGCCCTGGCGGAGGAAGCTCAGCTGGCGGAGAAATTTCAGGAGCTCTATAACGGCGCGGTGATCAACACCGGGGAAAAGCGCCTGGTGCTGCATCAGCTGACCCGCGGGCAGCTGGGTGATTCTGTAACGGCGGATGGAACGGATAAACGCGCTTTCTATGTGGCGCAGCAGGAAAAGATTGCCGATTTTGCCCGGAAAGTTCATGCGGGACAGCTTGTGAACGAAAAAGGCGAGACGTTTACCACCGCGGTACAGATCGGCATCGGCGGAAGCGATCTGGGCCCCCGGGCGATGTATCTGGCACTGGAAAACTGGGCCAAAAAGAACGGATGCTTCAAAATGGAAGCCCGCTTCATCAGCAATGTAGATCCGGATGACGCGGCGGGAGTGCTTCAGGGCGTGGATCCCTCCAGAAGCATCTTTATCCTGGTTTCCAAGTCCGGAACAACGCTGGAAACCCTGACCAACGAAGCCTTCGTCAAGGATGCGCTGAAGCAGGCGGGGCTGGACGCGTCAAAGCATATGATCGCCGTTACCAGCGAGACCTCGCCATTAGCGAAGAGCAGCGACTATCTGGCCGCCTTCTTCATGGACGATTATATTGGCGGACGGTACTCTTCGACTTCCGCGGTGGGGGGCGCGGTACTGTCCCTGGCCTTTGGGCCGGACATTTTCGCCCGGTTCCTGAATGGCGCGGCGGAGGAAGACCGGCTTTCCGCGGGGAAGGACGCGCTGAAAAATCCCGCCATGCTGGACGCGCTGATCGGCGTGTATGAACGGAATATTCTGGGATATCCCGCCACGGCTGTGTTGCCGTATTCTCAGGCGTTGAGCCGCTTCCCGGCTCACCTGCAGCAGCTGGACATGGAATCCAACGGCAAGAGCGTAAACCGTTTCGGCGAGGCGGTGAATTATCCCACCGGGCCCATCATCTTTGGCGAACCAGGCACCAATGGACAGCATTCCTTCTATCAGCTGCTGCACCAGGGAACGGATATCATCCCGCTGCAGTTTATCGGCTTTAAACACAGCCAGGCGGAAGTCGACGTCCTGATCCAGGGATCCACCAGCCAGCAGAAGCTGTGCGCCAATGTGGCGGCGCAGATCATGGCCTTTGCCTGCGGGAAAAACGATGAGAACCGGAATAAGTATTTCGCCGGGGACCGTCCGTCCAGCATTATTATCGGAGATCAGCTGACCCCGGAAGCGCTGGGCGCACTGCTGGCGCATTTCGAGAACAAGGTCATGTTCCAGGGATTCCTCTGGAATCTGAACAGCTTTGACCAGGAAGGCGTACAGCTCGGCAAAGTGCTGGCGAAAAAGGTGCTGGCGCACGAGACGGACGGGGCGCTGAAGGCGTATAGCGAGCTGCTGAATATATAATCAATGATAAAAGCTCTCCCCCTGACGGGGGAGAGCGAAAAAACGAAGAAAATCAATATGTAAAGCCGAAGGCTTTGATGCTGATATGAATAAATCGGCGTTTCCTCAGGCTTCTATGGTGCGGAAGGCGGCGGCGCGGCCCAGTCGGTTCATGACGGCCAGACCAATGCCTTCAGGCGGAAGAACCTCGCTGTAAGCGGTATCCATGCCTTCCTCATCCAGGAGGCGCAGAGTATCGAAAAGCCGGTGGGCGATCTCTTCCGGGTGCTCCCGGGAACCGATCTCATGGGGAGAACAATCGGAGAGCAGGCCTGCGTGCTCGGTAAAACAGAGCGCGCAGGTCTTTTTTCCATCCTGAGCGTCTCGGAGACAATGCGCCCGGAGCGCGCGAACAACCCGGTCCTCCGGACCTGTTACCAGCGTCACCTGCGCCCGTGGCGCATAATGCTTATACCGCATGCCCGGGGAACGGGCGGTTTCACCTTCCCGAAGGGGACGGAGAATACTGCCGGCCAGGGCCACCTTCCGGCCCAGAACCTGCTCCGCCATTTCCTTCGTGATGCCGCCGGGACGCAGAAGGACAGGGTCGCCATGGC
>Ga0310690_10008178_pt1 | contig 13318 bp, 10 predicted proteins | sample AusTroGonzalo_MG_2_FD_207661 | JGI IMG/M metagenome (GOLD analysis project Ga0310690, IMG submission 207661) | Bovine rumen microbial communities from tropical cattle in Woodstock, Queensland, Australia - Gonzalo_04 (v2) (version 2) | ecosystem: Host-associated > Mammals > Digestive system >... | reverse complement strand
ATTCGTCGGCCTAAGGTGTGGGTGGTGATTGGGATGAAGTCGTAACAAGGTAACCGTTGGGGAACCAGCGGTTGGATCACCTCCTTTCTAAGGAGACTAACTAAAGTCCCGCATCATTCAAGTGTCTATTTGTTCCATTTCTCTTTCGAAGAAACCGCCGTGGGCTTGTAGCTCAGTTGGTTAGAGCGCGTCCCTGATAAGGACGAGGTCACAAGTTCGATTCTTGTCAGGCCCACCATCCTCCGTGCTTCATAATTTTAAGGGGATATAACTCAGTTGGTAGAGTGGCTGCTTTGCAAGCAGCATGTCGCCGGTTCGAATCCGGCTATCTCCACCAATCGCTGTTGGTGCATGCGTCTCAGGCATTCTGGTTGTCCGTTTCATGGGGATATAGCTCAGTTGGTAGAGCGTCTCAATGGCATTGAGAAGGTCAGGGGTTCGACTCCCCTTATCTCCACCAGTCAATAAAGAGTAGGGGACTTCAGCTTTGCGCCGATGTTCGCCTATTTTGAACACTGGATGCGAAAGGAGTCTGGCGATGGAATCTGTCGAAAAGTGCGGTGCCTGGGCGTGCGGCTGCGTTGCAGAGGTGGTTTTGTTCGCCCTGCTTGTCTGCGTGATGCCTTCCGACCAGGGGGCGAGCGTGATAATCTACATGATGATCCTTGCCATTCCCGCCGCAGTCGTCAGATTCATTTTTTTCGGAAGCGCGACGCCTTTCTGGAAGCGTGCTTGCCTTGGCCCTGCGGGGATGGCGCTCTGCATAGTCGCGGCGTGGCTCTTTCCCCTGAAGTTGTCTGAGACGGCCGACAAGGACGCTGGCAAGGCGGAGAATGCCGCCGCTCAAACGAATGCGCCGGCGCAGGCGGCCGAGTCGCCTGAGGCCGTCATAGCCGAACTTGAGGGACTCGTCGGGCTTGAGGGCGTGAAGGCCGAGGTCAAGAAGCTCGCCAATCTCGCCAAGGTAAACGAAGCGCGTCGCCGCCAGGGCCTCAAGGCGCCGCAAATGACTTACCACATGGTCTTCACCGGCAACCCCGGCACTGGCAAGACAACTGTCGCGCGCCTCGTCGCTCGCATCCTCCGTGGGCTTGGCATCGTTTCCCAAGGCCAGCTTGTGGAAACCGACCGCTCCGGGCTCGTGGGGCGCTACGCTGGGGAGACGGCGGTCAAGACCAATGCCAAGATAGACGAGGCTATGGGAGGGATCCTCTTCATTGACGAGGCCTACCAGTTGGTCGGCGGGGACAGCGACGACTACGGCAAGGAGGCCATCGCAACGCTCCTCAAGCGCATGGAGGACGACCGCGACAAGTTTGTCGTCATCGTCGCGGGCTACACAGACGAAATGCGGGGCTTCCTCGATGCGAACCCAGGTCTCAGGAGCCGCTTCGCGACGACCGTGGAGTTCGCGGACTACACGTCGGCGGAACTCGCCGCGATATTTCGCTCGATGGCGAAGAAGAACCAGTTCCGACTTGCGCCAGACCTCGATGCCGGCCTTGACGATGCTATTGCGAAGCTTACGCGTCGCCGCGACCGCACCTTCGGCAATGCAAGGTTCGTAAGGCAGCTGTTTGAAGACGCGACGGGCCGCCAGGCCAACCGCCTCGCGGAGGCTGGCACGCTTTCCGGAGAGGCTCTTTCTACGCTTGTGCTCGCAGATCTCGGCCTTGGCGAGCGCAAAAGCGACTTGCGCGCGCCGAAGGTCGAAGACGTGCTCGCGGAACTCGACGGACTTACCGGCCTTGAAAGCGTCAAGGACGCCGTCAGGAAGCTCGTCGCCACGGTGAAGGCGAACCGCATGCGCGAGGAGAAGGGGCTGGAGGGCAACGTCGCGATGTCGTACAACTTCGTCTTCACTGGCAACCCAGGCACGGGCAAGACGACCGTCGCCCGCATACTCGGAAAGGCGTTCCGTGCGCTCGGGGTGCTTGACCGCGGCAATTTCGTCGAGACGGACCGCTCGGGGCTCGTGGCGAAGTACGAGGGCCAGACAGCCGACAAGACTAACAAGCTCATAGATTCCGCGATGGGGGGCGTTCTCTTCATCGACGAGGCATACCAGCTGAACCAGGGCGAGAACGACCAGTACGGCTCGGAGGCGGTGGCAACGCTCCTCAAGCGCATGGAGGACGCACGTGGCTCGATTGTCGTGATAATAGCCGGCTACAGCGAGGAGATGAAGAGGTTCATGGCGATAAACTCCGGGCTTGAAAGCCGCTTCAGCCGCACGATCGAGTTTCCGGACTACACGACGAAGGAACTTGCGGAGATATTCCGCTCTATGGCGAAGAAGGGGCGCTACACGCTTTCTCCCGACGTCGAGAAGTGGATTGTGCCGTACATAGGGATGCTAACGAAGAACCGCAATGCCAAGTTCGGAAACGCAAGGTGGGCGAGGAATCTTTTCGAGAAGGCCGTAGAGCGCCAGGCTCTTCGCGTCACGGAGCTCAAGGACCCTCCGGCGGAGGAGCTTCTCACCTTGCGCATGAAGGACGTCGGCATAAAGCTAAAGGACGATTCTGCATCTGACGAAGACTGAAAAGGAGGACTGCATGGGACGCTTCAAGAACATTGAAGAGGCGAAGGAGTATTTCTCCCGCGACAGATTCGCGACTGACAACGGCATGACGCTCGACGAGCTGGACGAAGACCACGCCGTGTGCAGCCTTGAAATCTCAGAGCGGCACAAGAACGCCTACGGCGGCGTCATGGGAGGCGCGATATTCACGCTTGCCGATTTCGCGTTTGCCGCGATTTCGAACGGCAAGGGTGAAGTGACGGTCGCGCAGCAGGTGAGCGTCAACTACCTTTCGGCTCCCAAGGGCAAAAGGCTGACGGCGCGGGCGGTGTACAGGAAAGACGGCCGTAGCTCGTGTGTCGTGAACGTGGACGTAAAGGACGACACCGGCCGCGACATCGCCCAGTTCACGGGCGTCGGCTTTAAGCTCTCGACCTCGGCTTAAACCGCTGCCGTTGGAATTTATTTCGTTTTCTCGCTGTTTTTGATATACTACCGGAAATTTAACAGAAAGGCGGATGATGATATCTGAGAAATGGCTTAAGAAGCAAGTGGCGAAAGTGCGCAAGGCCGATTACATCGACCCGGCGTTCTACCGCAAGTTTGGGGTAAAGAGGGGCCTTCGCAACGACAACGGAACTGGTGTGCTCGTGGGACTTACGACAATCGGCAACGTCCACGGCTACATGATGAACGAGGGCGAGAAGCAGGCCATCCCAGGAGAGCTTTTCTATCGTGGAATAGACGTGAGGGACATTGTCGAGGCCGACAAGCGCGAGCATCGCTTCGGCTACGAGGAAACGGCCTACCTTCTCCTTTTCGGCGAGCTGCCGACCCCGCGGCAGCTTGTAGAGTGGAAGAACCTCATAGGCTCCGCCCGCAAGCTTTCTGACGGCTTCAAGGAAAACGCCATACTCCACAACCCCCCGCAAGACATCATGAACGCGCTCGCCCGCGCCGTCCTTTTCATGTATGCGTTCGACGACGGCGACCCGGACGACCTTTCGATTGAAAGGTGCCTTGAGCAGTCTGTTCAGATCATAGGCGCTCTGCCTACGATGGCGGCGTATGCGTATCAGGCGAAGAACCACTACCTCAACGGCGCTTCGCTGATGCTGAGGAACCCCGACCCGAAGAAGTCCACGGCCGAGAACATCCTCATGCTGACGCGCGAGGACGGCAGATACACGAGGCTTGAGGCGGAGACGCTCGACCTTGCTCTCATCCTGCACGCAGAGCATGGCGGAGGAAACAACTCTTCGTTTACGACGCACGTCGTGACGTCGTCGAGTTCCGACACGTATTCGTCTGTCGCGGCCTCGATCCTTTCCCTCAAGGGCGGTCGCCACGGCGGCGCGAACCTTCGCGTAATGCGCCAGACGGCGGAGATCCTCGAGAACGTGAAGGACCCCCTGAACTCCGAGAAGCTCGGCAAGTACCTCATCAAGGTAGTCGACAAGAAGGCGGGCGACGGCACGGGGCTCATATACGGCCTCGGGCACGCCGTTTATACGATTTCCGACCCCCGCGCACAGATGCTGAAGGAGAAGGCGCGCGCCCTTGCGAAGGAAAAGGGGCGCGAGGACGGGATGGCCCTCCTGGAGCTTATCGAGGCGATGGGCCCTGCTATAATAAGGAGGCGCCATCCTTCCGCAGAAGACGTGTGCGCGAACGTCGATCTCTATTCCGGTTTTGTGTATGAGCTGCTTGACATCCCGAAAGACCTCTACACCCCGCTCTTCGCCGTCGCACGCAGCGTTTCGTGGTGTGCGCACAGGATGGAGGAGCTTGTGAACGGAGGGCCGATAATTCGTCCGGCCTACAAGCCGATATTCCACCCACGCCCATACGTGAATCTTACCGACAGGTAGGGAGCCGCACATGAAAAAGCTTTCCGTAATAGCGCCGGCTTTCAACGAGGAATCGTGCATCGCGAAGTTTGCGCAGGCGGTCTTTGCGCTCGGGATCGGGAATCCCGTGGAAATCGTCTTTGTCGATGACGGGTCGTCGGATTCTACCCTCGCGGAGATAAAGGCCCTCGCCAACCGCGACGAGCGCGTTCGCTACGTGTCTTTTTCGCGGAACTTCGGAAAGGAGGCTGCGCTTTTAGCGGGGCTCGCCCATGCGACCGGCGACATCGCGGTGACGATGGACGTCGATCTTCAGCATGATCCCGCGCTTCTGCCTGCGATGCTTGAGGCGATCGAGAAGGAGGGCTTTGACTGTGCCGCCGCAAGACGCACTACGTGGAACGGAGAGTCGTTTTCGCGGGGGTGGTTCGCCCGCAGGTTCTATGCGACGATGCGCTCGTTTTCCGACGTGGACCTCAAGGACGGATCAATGGATTTCCGCATGATGACGCGGCAGGTAGTGGATGCCGTCCTTTCGCTGAAGGAGAATGATCGCTTTTCGAAGGGCATCTATCAGTGGGTCGGCTTTCGCACGAAGTGGTTCGAGTGCCCCAATTCCCCGAGGGCGGCGGGAGTCTCGAAATGGTCGCTCCGCTCGCTTTTCGCCTACTCCCTTCGCGGAATACTGGCGTTCTCAACGGCTCCGCTCCACCTCGCCACGTTTGCCGGGGCCATTTCGTGTGTTGCGGCCATTGGATGGATTGCGTACCTCGCAGTCATGTGGGCGGCGTTCTCGGCTGTTCCCTCGTCTTGCTCTATTGTCGTTGCGGTCTTCGCTCTCCTTGGAGGGTTTCAGCTCCTTGCGACAGGAATTCTCGGCCTTTATCTAGCCGCCCTTTTCCGCGAGGCAAAGCGCCGCCCGGCGTATATCGTAAGGGAGGCGAGGTAGAGGGATGCCTCTTTACGTCTATGAGGCGAAGGAAGAGGGCAAGGGCTGCCCGAAGTGCAACGGCCAGTTCGAGGTGATGCAGCACCTGGCCGACTCGCCGCTTTCGGTCTGCCCTGACTGCGGTTCGCCGGTGCGCCGCGTCATACAGGCCCCGGGGCTTGCGCATTCAAAGACCGACCTCCACTACCGCGCGAAACGCGCGGGGTTCCATTCGATGAAGAGGGTGGGGCGCGGCGAATACGAAAAGATGTACTGAGAAAGGAAGTTTCTCCCAATGACGAAATCTGCTCTTTCCATAGTAGCCTTGTGCGCGTCAATGTCAGCGGCGATTGCCGCGCTTCCCGACAGGATATGCTGCGAAGGGGAGTATGACAGACATCTGCAGGGCGTTGCCACGGACGGGAATTCGATATACTGGAGTTTCACCACCGTGATAGTAAAGACCGACCTTGCGGGAAAGTTGCTCTCTCGCGTCGATGCGCCGCGCCACCAGGGCGACCTGTGCGTGAAGGACGGCGTGGTATATGTAGCCGTTAACCGGGGCACGTTCAATCAGGAAAACGCAGGGGTGAGCGAAATCAGCTCTTACGACGCGAAGACGCTTGAGCATCTCAAGACGTGGAAGATCGACATGCCTCACGGCGCAGGCGGCATGACGTTCGTGGGCGACAGGTTCTATGTCGTAGGCGGGCTTCCCGCGACGCATGAGAGAAACTACGTATATGAATACGACAGCGACTTCGCCCTTGTCAAGCGCCATGAGCTCGCCACCGGCTTTACACTCATGGGAATCCAGACGGCGGCGTTCGAGGACGGACGATTCCTCTTCGGCATATACGGCTGCACTGGATGCCCGAAGGGCGTAATCACGGCGCCGAAGGATCTTTCGTCGTTCGAGCGCTGGCTCGACGGCGGCGACGTCGGGATAGTCAAGCTTGACGGCGACTATTTCACCGGGCGCGCGAAGAAGATAGAAGGGGACAAAGGCACGATAAACAGGGGGTGTCTTGTCAGGGAGCGCAACTACCCAGGAAAGAGATACAACCCCGCGGCATGCGGAGGACGCGGGCGTCTTGTCGTTTTCTTCGAAGGGCGCGACAAGACAGGCTGGCGCGATGCCGGATATTCGCTGAAGCCGAATGGATACGAGCCGCTATGCTCCGGGATGCCGGACTCGCCGTTCGTCAAGTGCAAAGACGCAGATTCGCTCGGGGAGATTCCGGCGGTGGGGATTGGCGGGACCCGCAGCTATTCCGCGCCAGACATCGTCCGCGCGCTGCGCCGCGCCGCCGAGCTTGACGAGGTTATCGCCCTGCATGTCCCCGGTGTTCCGGAAGACGTGGTTAACGACGTCGTTCTCGATACAGTCCTTTCAGCCGTAGCTGCGGAGGCGAAGCGGCTAAAAATGGAGGTTCGCGGCCTTTAGCCTGCGAATAACAGCGCGATGACTTTCTTCCAGAGACACGCTTACGGAATTGGATGCGCCATGGCCGCGGCGGTGTGGCCGTTCTTCCGCAAGCGCCGCAAGATATCGATAGACAACATAATGCGCTGCGGCATTTCGGCCGACCGCGCCGAGGCCGAGCGCATTGCGAAAAAAAGCTGGTGCCATCTCGCCGGCCACATCGCGGAGGCGCTTTGCGTTCCGAATGTCGTCACGCGCGAGAACTGGCGCGAGCACCTCGAATTCGACGAGGCTTCCGACGCGGCGGTAAAGCTGCTGCTGGAAAGCCCCGACGTTCCGATTCTGCTTGTGAGCGGGCACCACGGGGTGTGGGAGGCTGCGACAAACATCCTCTCCTTCGTGCGCCCGATGATTGCAATTGCGCGCATCCAGAACAACAAGTTTGTCGCAGGGTGGATGAAGAAGCACCATTTCAGGGGGCCGGTCACGATCATCGACAAGAACCACGGCTTTAACGAGGCGATTATAAGGAAGTGGGCGGAGGACAAGGCGGCGATGACGATCCTCATGGATCAGCACGCAGGAAAGGGGAAGCTCCTGAGCTTTCTCGGCCGGCCTGCCATGACCTACACCACGGCTGCGCGGCTCGCGGCCAGATACGGGCGGCCGATTGTCGTAGGCTCGTTCGTGCGCATTGCGCCATATCGATATCGGCTTGTCGGCGGTGATCCTGTCGTTGTCGAGAAAGGGCAAAGTATTGAGGAGGCAACGCAGGTTTTGAACGACAGGCTTGCGGAATGCGTGCGCAAGTATCCAGAGCAATATCTTTGGGCGCACCGCAGGTGGCGCAACGACTGACGAAAGATTGCCGCTCGCCCGGTAACGCCCGACCCGTTTTTCGACGCATCCCCTCCGCATTCGCCGGAGGAAATCGCGGTGAGAATATTTCGTATCGGGTTCTCGTTTTCAGGCCGTGTAGAAATGTAGAGGGTGTAGAACTTCTACATTTTCTACACTTCTACACGGCAAAGGATCACTGCCCCGATGCGACGGCGACACACGCGCCAGGGCGGGCGGGGATTATGAAGAATGTGAACTGCAGTGCTTGCGTCGAAAGCGTGAAATATGATAGAATATTTCAAACTTGAGCGTGCAAGCGCAACAGAACTTCGATTGTCAAGGAAGCAACATGAAGCAAAAGACTGTCTCTGCTGGCTTAATTCTTTCTCTGGTCGTTTTAACGTCAAGCCCAATGGCGAATGCTGGGTTGGTGTTTTCGCATAACAATGGGCTTGTCGTTGCGCAAAATTCAAACATGCCTTTCGACAAGGGCACTTTCTTCCTTGACGGAAAGACACCTCGTCTGGCAATACCGGAAAACAAAGACTCAGGCCTTGTACGTGACGCATGGTTTATCCTCAAGTCCCTGGATTTCGGGGAAACCCCGGCAATGTGGGGGTGCGAAGCTGCGTGCAGGATTGTGCTGGAACGAGAATCTGATGGCAAGAAGTGGACATCGCGGACATGCGTCTCTAACGCGCAAGACCCCATCGTGTCCTCGTCCAACGGCCGTGTTCCTCGCCTTGTATATTCATTCGACGATACTATCCTAACCGTTGCCGGCGACAAATACAGGATCGTATTTCTCGACAAGTCGGGCGCGACAATGAACAAGGTGCGATATGCGGTTGCTGAATTCAAGGACGGCAACAGCGCACTTCCCGGTCTCACGTTCGACGGCGGAGGCAGAAGCTTCGCGCCGGTGCATGCGGTAAACCTTGCTCAAAAGCCACAGGACCCTCCAAAACCCGTCGAGCCGCCCAAACAGGCTGAAGAGCCTAAGCCTGCAAAGCCGATTGCGCCGACAGAACATGCGACGCAGCCGTCGGCAAAGAGCCAGGAATCGCCAAGGCATGCTGCAGCGGCAAAGCCGGCCCGTGAATATCCAATAAGCATGTCCATAGACCGTCCCAAGAAGATCGAGACAACCAAGCAAGACGACGACAGGAGTTTTCGCGGCGTATTTTACAACAGAGACGTAGAAATCAAATCATGCACTTACACCTACAAGGGCAAACTGAGCTGCAATGTTCCAAAGGACGAAAAAGCCGAGATTGACGTCGAAGCATATTTCATTGTGCGAGACATTGCCAGGGGTTCAAGGGACAGGATCGACGGTTCCATTACCGTGGGACGCTATGAATTCGGCGGAACCAATCCGCAAACCCAGGTGATAGAATTCAAGTCGCCTGCAGTGGACGAGGTAAAGACGCGCACATCCCTTTCGGGAAGCGGCAACAAGAGCGATTCCTCAGGCTCGCGGTATATCGGCGTAATCGTAAGGGCTATGGTCAACGACAAAGTAAGAAAGGTCATTGCCATCCCGTCCAACCAGAAGTGGGTGAAGATCGGCAGCCAGGAAGTAGTCGCCTTCGAGGAAGACAAGAATGCCGCGAAACGGCATTACGACGGCAACGGCAGCGAGCCGACTGTCCACACGCGGATAGAAGGCACCGGACAATCGACTCCTCCCGGATGGATGGATGACTTCTACAAGGCGCAGGAAATCGCGCAGAAGGACGGAAAGTGGATGTTCGTCACGTTCACCGGGTCGGACTGGTGCCCGCCATGCAAGCGACTTACGGAGACAGTTCTAAAGACTGTCAGATTCCAAGACGCCCTCAAAAAGAGGGGCTACATCCCAGTGTTCATCGACTCTCCTCAAGATCAATCGCTGCTTTCGGAAACATGCCGCAAGCAGAACAAGGCTGTCATACGCATGCTGAAAAGCAGCGGCGGAGTTCCCGACGTGAATATCTTCAACGCGAATGGCAAGCGGCTTGCATGCCTCGGTGGGGCAAGTCACCTTGAAAGCGGCGCAACAAGCTATCTCAAGTTCTTCGAGCCCATCGACAAGGGGCTGAAACTCGTGGATGCAGTTTACAAGGCCCACGGCGGCAAAGGCGCAAAGTCGCAAGAGTTCCTTAAAGACTTGCACACTGCTCTCATGCAGATAGAGGCAGAAACGCTGATAGACACCTTCCGCACGGAAGTCGAATCCCTGGTTGCCGCCGACGGCTCCTATCAAAAGTTCTATCCATACTTCGAGTTTGTCTCGCCCCTCGAAAAGCGCATGGAGAAGCTTGAAATCGAGATCGCGGAAAAGGCGTGTGCCGCAATGTACAAAGGCAAAGTGGCTTCAAACAACTTTGACGAAAGGAAAAAGTTCAAGCGCAAGGTGTTTGAGGAAGGAAGATACTCTGAAAAATTCGGAAAACTCATGAACGACGTGAAATGCGCAGAGACAAAGGTCTCGCAGGAAGCGGCCCTCGATAGGCTGAAGACGCTGAAGCTCCGTCTGTTCCGCGCCATGAACATGGAATGAAAGAATGGAGATACTAAAAATTGCTCTTGAATGAAAACGGAATTTGTGAGATAATATTGAACATAAAAACAACAACCGAAGGAGTTACAATAATGAAAAAGTTTGAAAAAGGTTTTACCCTCGTCGAGCTGCTCGTGGTAATCGGCATTCTCGGCATATTGATGGGAGCGCTCTTCCCGGCCATTTCCTCCGCAATGCTTTCCGCGACGACGTCTGCGATGTCCATGCGCGGCCGCAACCTCTTCGTCGCGATTACTCAGTGCAATACCGAGCGCGAGGGCGCGGGGCTCCAGTCCGTGTGGCCGCAGACGGCGACAGAGGGCGTTGACGACGAAGACAAGGACGTAATCAACGCCGCTTCCTCCACGAAGTATTTCGAGGCCCTCTTCGACCTCCGTACCGAGGCCAAGAGCCGCAAGCCCTATATCGACATCGACGTCAGCGTTCTTTCCGGAGGCGGAGTCCCCGGCATGAGCGGCACGGAGCTCAAGGAGGCCAATGTTGGCTGGCTCGTGGTTAAGAACCTCCAGAGCGAAGTCTCCGACGTCGTTCCGGCGCTGGTGACTCGCAATGTGGACTATTCCACGTTGAACGGAAATCTCAAGACGTACAACGGTACGACATCCACCGAGATCGAGTGCGGCAAGTCTGGCGGCCAGTACACCTCGACTCCGTTCGGCAACAAGGCCTGGATCCTCATCAGCAAGGGCGGCGCTGCGCAGGTCATCAAGGCCAAGTACTCCCGCCTCAACGTGATCTTCAAAAAGCAGAGCTTCGACAACACCGGGCTCGAGAACGAGCTTGAGATCATGCAGCTCTGAGTGACGGTATCCGTCGCCATCGACCTCGCGCTCGACAGGCTCTTCGACTATGAAGTGCCGGAGGCGCTGGAAAAGAAGCTGGCCCCAGGTCAGCTTCTTTCCGTTCCTTTCGGCCGCCGCGAGGCGCAGGGCTTCGCGATGGAAGTGCGCGGGGAGCGGGGAACATATCCCCCGAGCGAAGCGAGTCGCCGAAGGCGATGCCCTAGCAGGGGTGTGAATGGGGAACGGAAGTTTTCGCTCAAGCCCATAACGGCGATAGTTGACGAGAAGCCGTTTTTCTCGGCGGCGCTTCTCGATGTCGTTCGCAAGGTCTCCGCCTACACGGCCTCCCCCGTTGAGTCTGTTCTAAGGGCTGCAGTCCCGGCCGCCGTGCTCAAGAGGAAAGTGCGTCCTCGGGAACTCCTCTTCATCGAGCCCTCGCTCGCCGTTTCCGGAACGGCAGTCACGGAGCGGCAGCAGTGGCTGTACGAGCAGATAACGAGGCTTGGCGGAGGGTGGATGTCGCAGCTTTGCAAGGAACTTGGCACGACGCCTGCGACAATACGGCAGCTCGCCCTGCTTGGCCTTGTGAGCGTGGCGGTCCGCGAGAGGCGGCGCGATCCTCTTGCCGGAAAGAGGCTTGTCCCTACGCGGCCGCTTCCCCTGAACGAGTGGCAGAAAGCCGCGCTTGACGCAATCGGACGCGCCGACCGCCCCGTCCTCCTCCACGGCATAACGGGCTCCGGCAAGACGGAAGTCTATCTCCAGGCCATTGCGGCGGCCCTCGCGGAAGGGCGCGGCGCCATCGTGCTTGTTCCTGAGATATCGCTCACGCCGCAGACTGCGCAGCGCTTCGCATCGCGCTTCGGGAAGACGGTCGCCGTCATGCACTCAGGGCTTTCGGACGGCGAGCGCTACGACGAGTGGCACAGGATACGCGCTGGGGATGCGAGAATCGTCATAGGCTCGCGCAGCGCGGTCTGGGCACCCGTCGCAAACCTTGGCCTCGTCGTCGTTGACGAGGAGCACGACACGAGCTACAAGCAGGAGGATTCTCCACGCTACCACGCCCGCGACGTGGCGGTGCTGCGTGGCTGCTCCGAGGGTGCGCGCGTAGTGCTTGGCTCCGCGACTCCGTCTCTTGAATCATGGATGAACGCGATGAGGGGAAAGTATTCTCTTGTCGAAATGCCCTGCCGCGCCGGGAAGGGCACGACGCCGCAGGTGCACCTCGTCGATACGTCATCGTCTGGCGGCGCCATGTTTTCGCGCGAGCTTCTCGACGCAATATCGCTGCGCCTCGACAGGGGCGAACAGACGATGCTCTTTTTGAACCGCAGGGGATATTCAAGCTCCGTCGTCTGCGAGAGCTGCGGGTTCGTGGTGGAGTGCCCCGAATGCGGCCTTGCCTACACGTATCACCGTGCCGACTCGTGCCTAAGGTGCCACATCTGCGGCAGGTGGCGCGAACCGGTCAACGCGTGTCCTTCGTGTGGGTCCGCGTCGCTTTGCCTGAAGGGCATCGGCACCCAGCGGGCGGAGGCGGCCCTCAGAAAATGCTTCCCTTGCGCGAGAGTCCTCAGGATGGACGCCGACTCAATATCGCGCCGGAACTCGCACGACGACATTCTCTCCGCATTTCGCCGCGGCGAGGCCGACATACTCATAGGGACGCAGATGATAGCAAAGGGCCTTGACTTTCCTAACGTCACCCTCGTTGGCGCGCTTAACGCCGACACGTCGCTGAACATGCCGGACTTCCGCGCGACGGAGCGGACCTACCAGCTTCTTGCGCAGGTCTCTGGCCGGGCAGGCCGTGCTGAACTTCCAGGCGAGGTGTTCATCCAGAGCCGCGATCCCTCGATACCTGTTTTTCACCAGGCCGCCGCCGGCGATTTTGCGAAGTTCGCCGAAGGGGAGCTCAAGGAGCGAGAACAAGGGTTCTTTCCCCCGTTTTGCCATCTTGCGTCGGTGGCGCTTAGATCGAAGAGCTTGAAGACCGTTGGCTCGTGGGCGGACATGTATGCAAAGTCGCTTCAGGCCTATGCGGCGCGGCTTTCCGCCGCAGGCGATAACGCCGCGAAACTTGTCGTCTCGGATGCCATGCCGAGTGCAATGGAAAAGGCCGACGGCTGGTATCGGTGGCAGATTGTCGTGAGGGCTCATTCAAATGCGACGATTGTGAGGGCTTGGAGGTGGATTTCCTCCTGCCGTCCGCCTCCAGAAAATCTTCGCGTGGCTCTTGACGTAGATGCCATAGATTTAGTATAATTCACAGTGTCACCAATTAGAGAAAAGGGGGCTATATGAGATTTTCTAAGATTTCCTTGTGCGCGGCAGCGGTCGCGGCGGTTTCTATTGCCTTTGCGGATGCGGCGAATACATTGGTTGTGTTCTCCACGACG
>Ga0310690_10008174_pt1 | contig 13324 bp, 9 predicted proteins | sample AusTroGonzalo_MG_2_FD_207661 | JGI IMG/M metagenome (GOLD analysis project Ga0310690, IMG submission 207661) | Bovine rumen microbial communities from tropical cattle in Woodstock, Queensland, Australia - Gonzalo_04 (v2) (version 2) | ecosystem: Host-associated > Mammals > Digestive system >... | reverse complement strand
CCACCTAGACGGATTTCGGGGGGTGTGGTAGAATTTCGCCCATGCGAATAGTTTTTATGGGTTCATCTTCCGCCTCGGCCATGTGCCTGAAGGCGATTCTGCGGCTTCCCGGCCTGCAGGTCGTGGGCGTCGTGACGCAGCCCGACCGTCCGGCCGGGCGCGGGCGCGGCGTCACGCCTTGTCCTTGCCGCGCATACGCGAGGGAGCGCGGCATCACGTCGTGCATCACGCCGGAGAACGTGAACTCTCCAGAGGCGCTTGCGCAGATCCGCGCATGGAAGCCGGACGTCATCGCGGTCGTCGCCTTCGGGCAGTTTCTCAAGGAAGAAATCCTCACGCTTCCGCCTCTCGGGTGCGTCAACTGCCATTTCTCGCTGCTGCCGAAGTACCGTGGCGCAGCGCCTGTGACGGCGGCGATCATAGCCGGCGACGAGCTCTCCGGGGTCTCCATCATCAAGATGGGGATTGGCATGGACGACGGGCCTATCCTCATGCGGCAGGTCGAGCCGATCTACTCAGACGATACGGGCGAAACGCTGATGGACAAGCTCTCCATCTGCGGCGGCGTGACGCTAGCCAAGACGCTCAAGCTCATGGCGGCGAAGAACCTGCCGCCTCCCACCGAGCAGGAGGACGCGAAGGCTACGTACGCCCACAAGATCAAGAAGACAGACGGGCTCATCGACTGGTCGAAGAGGTCGCAGGAGATCGAGCGGATATTGCGCGCGTACACGCCTTGGCCGGGCTGCTACACGTTCCTGCCGATGCGCTTCCGCAAGAAGGGGTTCTCGGGGCGAGTGGTGGTGACGGACGTGGAGTTCCTCAAGACCGACCAGATCAATCCTGCCTGGAGAAGCGAGCTACCGGGAACCATTCTGGCGGCAACGGGTCGAGGCCCGATCGTCCGCACGGGCGACAGCGCGTTGCTGCTACCTTCGCTGAAGGCGGAGGGCGCGCGCGAGATGGACGGCGGCTCGTTCCTGCGGGGGCGTCCGCTTCAGCCGCTCTCGGACATGCTGCTTCGCGCATGACGCGCCGCTTTTTGCTATACTTTGAGCCATGGAAAAGAATCGACTTGAAGAGGTTGCCGATGCCCTGCGCAAGCGGGGGTTCGCCGCAGAATGCTTCGCGACGGGGGCCGATGCTGCCGCTCGCGTGATGGAGCTGGCCGCGGACGCGAAGAGCGTTGGTTTCGGCGGCAGCGTGACGATGGCGACGCTCGGACTTGCCGAGACGCTTGCCGCGGCAGGCAAGGAGATATGGCGGCACGGCGACCCGAAGTGGAAGCTGGAGGAGAAGATGGGAGTGATGCGGCATGAGCTGACGTGCGACCTCTTCCTCACGAGCGCGAACGCGCTAACCGCCGACGGGCGGCTAGTGAACATCGACGGCAACGGCAACCGCGTGGCGGCGTCCATATTCGGCCCAGGGCGCGTGGTGTTCGTGGTGGGGCGCAACAAGATCGTGGACGGCGGCATCGACGCGGCGATAGCGCGCGTCAAGCGCGAGGCGTGTCCGCCAAACTGCCGTCGGCTCGGAAAGAAGACGCCGTGCGCCGCTACCGGCGAGTGCGCCGACTGCTCTTCGCCTGACCGCATCTGCAGCGTGACGGTGGTGATGGACAGGCGGCCATCGCGCACCGACGCGCACGTGCTGCTGGTGGACGAGGATCTCGGCTACTGACGGGAAAAGGTGGTGCGTCTAGACGCAATTTCGTGTAGAATACAGGTGTTCCAAACGGAGGACAAGAAAAGATGACGTTGCAGGAGTTCAAGGACGTGTGGAAGCGGGCGGCGGAGAAGATCGCCGCGCGCGAGAACGACTATTCGGCGCTGGATGCCGCCGCGGGCGGCGACGGCGACCACGGCGAGGCCATAGTGGCGGCGACGCGCGCGCTGGCCGCCGCGGAGGGCGGCGACTTCAAGTCGCTGCTAGAGGACATGGTGTCGCATCTGGAATCCGACGTGAGCGGTTCCACCAGCTCGCTGTACGGCACGCTCTTCGAGGGCATGGCTGATGCCTTGGACGCTGGCAAGGTCGAGCTGTCTGCGCAGGAGATCGCCGATCTATTCGCCGCCGGACTGGAGGAGCTAGGCTTCGCCACGAAGGCAAAGGTGGGCGACAAGACTTTCATGGACGCTCTCATTCCGGCAGTGGAGGCGCTGAAGGCGCATGCGGCCGAGGGCGAGGCAGCGATGTTCGCGGCGGCAGCTGCGGCGGCAAAGGCCGGAAGCGACGCGACCGCGCAGATGCAGGCGAAGTTCGGGCGCGCGAAGAACCTCGGCGAACGCTCCATCGGCCCGATCGACGCGGGCAGCGCGTCAAACGCCGACATCTGGGCCTGCTTCGCGGCAGGTTGAATTGTGAGATTGTCGAAACTCCATCAACCACCATCTACCAGCTACCAACCACCAACTACCAACTACCATCTACCAACTACCAACTGAAAGGATACAACAATGGCAGACATGGACGGATTCCAGGAGGCGAAGGCCTACGGGCTGGGGACGCCGCAGACGAACGAGGCGTTCTTCCTCAAGGGCAACGAGAACCGCGGCTGGGGCGTGAAGAACCGCCTCTCCCGCATCTTCAACAAGAAGAGCGGACGCACCGTGATGCTCGCTTGCGACCACGGCTTCATCATGGGGCCGACGAGCGGCCTCGAGCGCGTCGACATCGCGATCAACCCGCTCATCGAGTATGCGGACTGCCTGATGTGCACGCGCGGCGTCCTGCGCAGCGTGATTCCGCCAACGATGTCGAAGCCCGTGTGCCTGCGCGCGGACGGCGGCACGTCGATCCTCACCGACCTCAACCTGAACCGCCTCTACGACATTGAGGACGTGCTACGCGTGAACGCGAGCGCGATGGCCCTGATGGTGGCGGTGGGCGACAAGGCGAGCGAGCAGGTCACGACGCACAACCTCGTGCAGGCCGTCGACTTCGGCGAGAAGTACGGCATCCCCGTGCTGGGCGTGACGGCCGTGGGCAAGGACATGGCGCGCGACGCGCGCTACTTCCGCCTCGCTACGCGCATCTGTGCGGAGAACGGCGCATCCTTCGTGAAGACGTACTTTACCGACGAGGGCTTCGAGACGGTGGTGGCGCAGTGCCCTGTGCCGATCGTGATCGCCGGCGGTAAGAAGCTTCCTGAGGAGAAGGCGCTCGAGCTCGCGTACCGCGCGGTGCAGGCTGGCGCGGCTGGCGTGGACATGGGCCGCAACGTCTTCCAGAGCGATAAGCCGCTCGCGATGATGAAGGCGATCTCCGCTGTCGTCCACGACAACCTCTCGCCCAAGGACGCCTTCCAGCTCTACAACGACGAGAAGTAGTCGCGTGGCGCATCCGCGATTGCCGCGCGGGGCGAATTCCTGTATAATGCGGGCATGAAGCAATTTGCCTGCAAACTGACCTCAGTGGTGGCCGTGGCGTTCGCCATGGCCGTCGCGCAGAAAGGATTCGCCATGGGGAACTACGATTTCGAACAGGCCTGGAAGTATGTTGCCGAGGCTCAGCGTAAGGGACTGCCGCGAACAGTCACCAACAAGTTGGAGGAGATCGGGCGCGAGGCTGCGGTAGCAGCAAGATGGCCGGAGGCCGCGCGCGCGTTCCTGGTGCGCGAGAACGCGATGAAGCAGTTCAGGGACGAACAGCGCAGAGGAACTGCGCGACGCGCAGGCGCATCCCGAGAAGTACGAGAACCTTCAGGTGCGTGTGTGCGGCTGGAACGTGCGGTGGAACGACCTCAGCAAGGCGGAGCAGGATACCTACATCTGTCGCGCCGAGAACGTGATGCGTGGATATTGACGTTGTGGCAAGAGTTAGTAACGGAGATGCGCAAAAATGCATAAGAAAGATAAAATTGACCTGTTTATAAGTTATCGAAGGGATGGTGGTGTTGATTATGCTCGTATGATTTATCTGGAACTCAGAAGACGCGGATATAATGTTTTTTTTGACTATAACTCGTTGCGTGACGGCAAATTCAACGATGCCATATTCAAAGCTATTGACCAATGCGAGTATTTTGTCTTGGTCTTGACAAATGAGGCTTTGAGCCGATGCGCGAATACGACCGATTGGGTTCGCGAGGAGATATGCTATGCCTTGAAAAAAGAGAAATCCATTGTCCCGATTTGTCCGTCGGGGCATATAAGGGATTGGCCTGCCTTACTTCCACAATGCCTGGAGTCTTTGAGTACTATCCAGATATCAGTGTTGCAGATGGATGATCTGTTTGAGAAGTCTTTCGACAAGATAGTAGAAGATAGATTTGGAAAGTTAATGCCACTGGTCAAAGAGTCGAATTTAGACGCTGAGGGCAAAAGCGGTGACCATACATTCTTTTTCCGCAGGCGAAAATTCAATGATTTGATTCTGGTTGGCGTGTTCATCATAATGGTGGTGCTTCTTGTTACTGAGATATGGGATCATTTGCCGGCGCGTAAAGCGGAGATCAACAGGGTTGTGGCAACTAGTGAGCCCATCCACGGCAACAAAGAACAGAATCTGCAAGCTCCTGCACCATATCGCGATTCTACGCTTGAGAACGTCGGGATTGTTGTCATGACAATTGTCTTGATTTCATTCCCTGTTCTTCTGTTTTTTTGTCCCTTTATCAACTTTCAGCGGCGATTGAAGATATTCATCGGGTTGACAGGTGCTATCAAAATTCCTCAGGAGGATTATGTTTCAATACCATGCGACGAGAGGGATGTCAACCTTGGCGAGTTCCGTCCAGGCGTTATTGTCGTATATGGGATTCATAAGTCTGGAAAGAAAGCCTATGTGCGTGCGGTGTTGTCGGATCGGCATGTCAGTTGCGTGTCTGTCCCGCAACGGGAATGGTTGGATCTGCCTGAAAGGAATCTTGATATTGGATTCTGCAGGGAAGTACATCGGCTGATCAAGGGCTTCTGGGGCAAGAACAGACTGGTGCTGATCCTGAATGTCGAAGATCCTCTGGAAAAGAGTCCTGTTCACCTCGTTCAGCAGGTAAACAGTTTTTACGAGGAACTGACGAAGATTGCCCCGATAGGTGACCGTATTGCGGTCGTACTTAAACTGGTAGGTATTTATGCCTTGAAGGGAGGGGCTGTTGAAGCACATTGCATCAGAACATTGAATCCCAAGGATTGCGACACATTCGTTGAGGCGTATCGTACTCAGTATAAGGACGAATTTGAGCATTCCGTGACATTACGCCCTGCGCATTTCCGCGAACTTGAGCAAAAGAAGATTATGGATGCGGAGGAATACCAGCATCATCTCTTCATCCAATCCCACTTGGGGCATCCTGGCGATCTTCTGAACTATGTCAATGGCAATAACAGCAATGAGCGGGTTCTGCAGTCGGAACAGGTCATGATGGACGAGTGGCAACATATTCTCAAGATGGGAGGTGAGGTCTCTCATTCCATGATATTTGCCATAATGTATCTGCTTGCGATGCTGCGAAACATAAAGGTAGATTTGAATGCATTAATGGAATCTTGCGTGCTTGATGAGCCACAGCGAAATCTTGTCGAGAGATATGTCAAACGTCTGATACGGAGCCTAATTGGCACAAACGTCATTAAGGAAGGCGTCGTTCATGTCGAGCAGGTGTTCGACAAAATAGACTCGGAAACATGCTCGTTCATAGTTCATATGGGTAACTACGGGGAAGATAACGTATATGATTTCCATTCTGAGTTGAGAGGCGTCCTGAGGTCATTTGCGGACTCTGACATGTTCAAGAAGCAGGAGATCCAACTGGCGATCGTAAAGCAGTGGGTTTATGCCTTTGTCCGGAGGGGCAAATTTCAGTCACTTGCTTCGTCGTGTAGTGTATTTGCCGAAGCCTTCTGCACGAACGGAAACGATGTGGTCTGGGATGGTTTTGCCTCAACATTGTTCGACAATGTGCTAGACAACATAGTTGCACCAATGATAGGCATTCGCGACGACGAGGAGGTCAAGCACTTATTTCTCGAGCTAATAGGATCATTGCGGAGAGCTCGCTCCAGGAAACGGTTCCTTGGGATACTGAGGATACTGCCATTTTTACGGAAGCTAGAGTGCGATGTCACAAAGTGGGGGGTCTTTGACGAAAAAATCATTCGGCAGTCATGTGATTTTCTGACGTATGAGAAGTCTCTTTCCGCGCCAGAGGGGTTAGATGCGGCGCGTCAGATAGCCGCAATGTTTGTTTATGGAGCAATAGGGTTGACGCAACGGGAGCAATGTCACCGATTTGACGTGGAGAAGCTACACACGATTGCCGCATGCCTGCAATCGCTACGGAATGTCTTCTGGGCTGAGGTGACGGAAGAGGACAGGGAATTTGTAAAACGATCCCATTTTGTCGCGATTACTTATACGCATTACCAGCAGAAAGAATGCCTCTACAGGGCAGGACGACATGTGCCTGGTGAACTCAATGGCCGTACCGAGCGCGCTCTAGTCAATCTGGACCGTTTTTTGCATTCTGCAAAGAGCATTGCCAAGAATCAAGTCGTGATGGACGTGTGTTGTACAGTTGCAGACTATTTACTGGATTCCGGCTGGGACGAGATGCATGATTTCACCAGCGCGGCTAACGGAATGGATAGGATGGAAGCCTTTATGTGTGACTTGGAGCCAAAGTCGCCAATCTTCAAGAACACGGTGATGCAGACTCTTTCGTGGACCATTATGCGGTGCAACGCAGAAGAGTGTTCCACCCTTTCGAAGATGGAACAAGAAGTTAAGGGAATGATAGCGAAGTGCAACAGCAACGAGAATGGTTTGCTGATGATCTCTCCAGTTGTTGTACGCGATCTAATGTGGTTCCTGGCTTGGAAGATTCGAGAAGTGCAGTCGAAGACAGGGATCACCTCTGATCTCCAGTCTTTCTGCCAAGACACTCTTGCTTTCCTCGGGAAGTGGTTTCCTGCCGTCAATGCGCTTGAACGACTGGCGATATCCCGTTCCGAATTGAGGATTGCCGCTTTTGTCGGGGAACGTCGCTTCATAGAGCTTGTTCGCCAGACGATATCCGAGTTGCTTCGAATTGCCGAACGGCGCGATCTGTCGCGAAGAGTCGAACCCGTGGCGGCGCTGGAGATGGCAATGAACATCATGGTTGCGGTGAGCGACAATGGGCCGTACGCCTACCTCCGGCGCCACGAAAGCGTGCTGTCTGTTCGCGAGGCACTAAAATGCATTCGTGAAAGCGGCATAGAGAAGGAAACGACGTCGCGCATGGTTCCGTATTGCTGGGTCAAGTTTTTCACGGAGATAGATGCTCTTGAGAGTCAAATCCGTGATGGCAATCTAGACGCTCGCTGTCGGAAGTAGCTGCACGGTGACGGTTGACTTCTTGCAAGCCGATGTCATGGACGTGGCGGAGAGACCGCGCTGCGATTGACGGTCATATGGTGTTTTGATAGAATCCCGGACGGCGACCGCCTTCGGCGCTCAACATTCTATGGCTTCAAGAAACATCATGAAACGACACTTAATCGCGATGGTATTCGCGTGCCTGGCGCTGGCGAGCATCGCCGGCGTTCCGCGCGTCAAGCTGGGCGACGAGATCAAGGATGGACGTCCGTCTGTCCGCTGGCGCGGGTTCAATCTCCTCGAGATGTTCATCATGGGGCGCGACCGCCGTCCGCGCGAGTTCCGCGAGGAGGACTTCCAGATCATACGCGACTGGGGGTTCAACTTCGTGCGCCTCCCGATGGACTACCGCTACTGGATCAAGGACGGCGACCGCAAGAACTGGGAAGTCTTCGACGAGAACCATCTCGCATACATCGACCGGGCCATCGCGCTAGGCAGGAAGTATGGTGTCCACGTGTCGATCAACATGCACCGCTGCCCTGGCTACACTGTGGCGCGTCCGAAGGAACCGACAGACCTCTTCGCCGACGCCGAGACGCTGCGCGTCTGCTGCGCGCACTGGGCCATGTTCGCGCGCCGCTACAAGGGCATCCCGAACGAGGCGCTTTCCTTCAACCTCTTCAACGAGCCGCCGCAGGTGGCGGAGGCGTCGTACGCACGCGTGGCGAAGGCGCTCGTGGCGGCGATCCGCGCGGAGGATCCGGAGCGCTTCATCATCGCCGACGGCCTTGGGTACGGCCGGCAGCCGATGCCGTCGCTGGCTGACGTGAAGGGCGTGGGGCAGGCGACGCGCGGCTACGAGCCTATGAGCGTCTCGCATTACCTCGCGCCGTGGGTCGGCACGCCCACCGCAAAGCCGGTGTGGCCGCTGCGTGCAGACTTGCCAAGCGGCATCGTGGCGGGCGACTGCAAGAAGGACATGCGCCGGCCGTTCGTGATCTGCGACCTGCCCGCAGGCACGCTGGATGTCGCGTTCGGGAAGGTATCGGGCGTGATAGAGGTCAAGTTCTCCGCAGACGGCAAGCTCCTGCGAACGGTCACGCTCAAGCCAGACGAGACGAGTCCGAGCTGGAGCGGCGTGAAGTACTATCCCGAATGGCGCGTTAGCCAGGGTACGTGCCTCGGGCACGAGACGTTCGTATTCACGAACGCCGTTTCGCGGTTCGAGATCGTGGCCGCACGCGGCGACTGGCTACAGCTCGGCGGGTTGACGTTCGTATCGCCGGACGGACAGCGCAAGGCCGAGCTTCCGTTCAATTCGGCGTGGAGCGTGCCGAGCAACTTCACGCAACGTTTCCTTGGGTGGGAGCGCGGATTCGCATCTGCGGAGGCCGCGGGCGGCGCTCCGCGCTACGCGGACGAGGGTAAGGAATACCTCTACCGCAAGATGCTCAAGGGATGGGATCCGCTGATCGAGAAGGGCGTGTTCTGCTTCGCCGGAGAGTTCGGGGTGTGGAAGATGACGCCGCACGACATAGTCCTTGACATCTTCGAGGACTACCTCTATCTCTGGAAGGAGCGCAACATGGGATGGGCGCTCTGGAACCTGCGCGGCTCGATCGGCGTGCTGGACTCCGAACGGGATGACGTGGAGTACGAGAACTTCCGCGGGCACAAGCTCGACAGGAAGATGCTGGACCTGCTGCAGAGATATTGAAAGGTGAAGGGTGAAAGGTGAAGGGTGAAAGGTGAATGGTGAAAGGTGAACGGCCTGAAATACTAGCGCCGGCAGGCGATTTCACGTGCCTGCAGGCTGCGATCGACGCAGGGGCGGATGCGGTATACTTCGGCCTTGGCACGTTCAACATGCGCGCGCGCAGCGGCGTAAACTTCAGGGAGGAGGATTTGCCGGAGGTGGCGCGCCGGTGCCATACGGCGGGCGTGAAGGCGTACCTTGCTCTCAACGCGATCATGTTCGAGGGAGAGGTTAGGGAGATAGAGCGCCTGATCGAGGTGGCGGAGCCGCACGTGGATGCGTTCATCGTGTCCGACTGGGGGGTGATCGATCTATGCCGCAGGCATGGCGTGGCGTTCCACGTCTCGACGCAGATGTCGACTTCCAACTCGCTCGCGGTCGCCTTCCTTGCCGCGCAGGGCGCGTCGCGCGTCGTGCTGGCGCGCGAGTGCACGCTCGCGGAGGTGGCGGACATCGTGGCGAAGAGTGCAATCGAGGTGGAATGCTTCGTGCACGGCGCGCAGTGCGTCGCGGAGTCTGGCAGGTGTTTCATGAGCCACGACGTCTTCGGCAAGAGCGCGTGCAGGGGCGAGTGCAACCAGCCGTGCAGGCGGAAGTTCGTCGTCAAGGCGGTGGACTTCTTCGAGGACGACGAGGGCAACCCGATCCACGAGTCGAACACCTCGTTCGTGGTTGGCGCGCACACCGTGATGTCGGCGAAGGACCTCTGCTCGCTCGGCTTCATCGACCGCCTGATGGCGGCTGGCATAGCTAGCTTCAAGATCGAGGGGCGCGCGCGCAACGCGGACTACGTGCGGACCGTGACGGCGGCATATCGTCGCGCCGTTGACGCGGTGGTGGCGGGCACGTACACGCCGGAGCTCGTCGCGGAGCTGACGCAAGAGGTGAAGAAGGTGTTCCACCGGGAGTTTGCCGACGGACTCTACTTCGGCCGTCCCGGAGCGAGTCAGTTCACGGACACGGAGAACTCGCTCTCGACGACTGTGAAGCGGCACATCGGAATCGTCATAGACTACTTCCTCAAGGCGGGCATCGCGCAGGTGAAGGTGCAGGACCACGCGATCTCGGTGGGCGACACCATTCAGATACACGGCCCTACGACGGGCGTGCTGGAGCTGGAGGTGGACGAGCTGCGTCGCGACGAGGATATCCTGCAGTCTGCTGAGCGCGGCACGTGGGCGACGCTCAAGGCGCCGCGCTGCCGGGTGGGCGACAAGGTGTTCTATGTGGAGCGGCGTTGACTGGCCCGAGGATAGTATCCGCAGGCTTGGCGGCCTCTGGTGCTTCGGCATTGGCAGGCTGGCTTGTGGCACGCGTCAATTATTTGGTAGAATATAACGCATGCATCGCACGGAAAGACCTAGGCGGCAGACAGTGCCGATAAACCTGATCCTCGACGGGCGGCCAGCATTGGTCGTCGGCGGGGGACAGGTCGGGCGTCGCAAGGTCATGTCCCTGCTTGACGCGGGGGCAGGAGTGGAGCTGGTATGCCCCGAGGCGGTGGAGGAGCTGTCGGAGCTGGCGGCGGCGGGGCGCATCGGCTGGACGCGCCGCGAGTGGCGCGTCGGCGACGCGACGGGACATTTGCTAGTGTTCGCCTGCACTGACGACAAGCACGTGAACCGCGCGGTCCTCGACGACGCGCGCGCGGCGCACGTGCCGTGCTGCTGCGCCGACCTCAACTGGGCGGACGGCGACTTCACGACGCCCGCTACGGTGCGGGTGGGCGACCTGTCTGTGGCGGTGTCCACGAGCGGGCAGGACTGCGCGGCGGCGCGCGACGCCAAGAACGAGATAGCGGCGCTGCTGGACGGCAGCGAGGCATCGGAGCTGATCGTAATGGGCACGAGCGACGCGCTGCTGCCTTCGCGCAAGCGTGCGCCGTACCATTTGCCGTCGGAGGAGCGGATGGCCGTCGGCCGGCTCGTCGCGCGTGTGCGCGGCGTGCGCGAATTCTTCATCCTGAACACGTGCAACCGCGTTGAGCTGGTAGTACGGGCGGCACCCGATCCCGACACGCTTTCGCTCCTGCGCCGCCTGGTGGGGTTCGACAGGCTTGCGGAAGAGGAGCAGTTCGTCTTTCGCGGGTTCGAGGCGTTCCGCCACCTGGTGCGTGTGACGGCAGGTCTGGAGTCGTCGCTGCTTGGCGAGAACCACATCGTCTCGCAGATGAAGGACGCGCTGGACGAGGCTGCGGCCAACGGCTGGTCGGGGTCGTCGATCCGCCGTGCCGGCGCAGAGGTCATGCGCGTGGCGAAGGCCGTGCGGCACGAGGTGGAGGGGCTCTTGCACGTGGCGGAGATCGACCAGGTGGCTGTACGCTACCTGAACGTCCATGGCGGGCTCGACGCGAAGACGCACGTCCTCGTGATCGGCACTGGCATGGTTGGCACGGGCGCGGTGGAGGCGCTGGCGCGCACGGGCGCGCAGGTGACCTGGGCGTACCACAGGAGGGTGCCCGATGTCGGCAGGTTCGGAGACAATGCGCCGACGGTGGTTTCCATGGAAGGTCTGCCTGCCGCGCTCGCGGAGGCGGACATAGTGCTGAGCGCGGTGGATTCCGCGCAGCCAGTGGTTACGGCGGACATGCGTTCGGCGGTGGCGGACCGCAACGTGCTCTTCGTGGACCTTGGGGTGCCGCGCAACATCGATCCGTTCTACGACGACTGGGGACACGGGGTCACGGTGGCGGACCTTGACGCGCTCAAGCTGTGGCATCGTGTCAAGACGGGCACGCTCAACGAGGTGCGGGCGCGGGCGGACGCCGTGATAGCGGCGGAATGGAAGGAGTGAGGATGCGTGCGCGCCACATCGGGATTGCGACTGCCGCGGCGCTGCTGGCGCTCTTCCATTCGGGATGCCTCACGCCAGAGAAGGCTGAGAGGGACGCGGACGAGACGGCCATTGCGCTTGCTACGGCGTGCTGGCGGGAACAGTCCGGCACGACGAACGAGTTCAACGTGGCGCGTCCGCTCGACGTGCTCACGCTGCGCATCGCGCTCGAGGCGGTCCGCCAGGGCGTCACCAACACCGTGTTCCCTCGCATAGACGGAGTCGCGCCGCTCGAGCCGTCGAACGGCGTCACGTACCTCTCCCTGGATGACGCGCTGCGCATCGGCGCGCGCAACAACCGCAAGTACCAGACGCTGAAGGAGACGGTGTACCAGCGCGCGCTCACGCTCGACACGGAGAGCTATGCGTTCGACACGACGTTCAGCGGCTTCCTGCTCGGCGCGCTCACGGGAAAGCCGGAGCTGACGAAGGACTACGCGCAGGCGGGGGGCGGCGCCAAGCGGAAGTTCGAGCAGGGCACGACACTAGCCGGGAACATGGCGATAGACGTGACGAAGATGATCCGCGACGACTGGCACTCGTTCGCATGGACTGGTGACCTTACCGCGACCATCCCGCTGCTGCGCGGCAGCGGACGCGACATCGTGCGCGAGCCTCTCACGCAGGCGGAGCGCAACCTGGACTATGCCATACTGACGTTCGAGCGCTACAGGCAGACGTACGCGCTCTCCATCGCGAAGGCGTACTACAACGTGCTCTCCTACGCGCAGAACAGGCGCAACTCGGAAGGGAACGCCACCCGCCTGGAGCAGAACTGGAAGCGCGCGGAGATGATGTTCAAGGCGGGACGCATGGACCGCATACAGGTGGACCAGGCGCGCACCGACCTGCTTACGGCGCGGCAGTCCATCATCACGACCAAGAAGAGCTACGAGAACGCGCTCGACAACTTCAAGATTTCGCTCGGCCTGCCGCCAGAGGCGCCGATAGCGTTGCGGGACGAGGAGCTGTCCAAGCTCCAGGCGGCAATGGAGGTGAAGGCACGCACGCAGCCGGACGCGCTCACCGACTATCCACCTGAGGAGGAGGCGATGAACATCGCGCTCACGGAAAGGCGCGACCTTGCGGTGACGCGTGGCGACCTGGTCGATGCCGAGCGCGCTGTGATGGTCTCTGCCGACGCGCTGCGCGCGGACCTCACGGTGGAGGGTGGCGTAACGTACGACGCCAAGCGAAGGCAGCACAAGGACAGCGTGGACGACGTGGTTGCCAGCACCGCGAAGTTGCGCTTCTCTGCGCCGTGGGACAGGCGCAAGGAGCGCAACGCCTACCGCAAGGCGCTGATCCTGCTCGAGCAGAGCCGCCGCGCGCTGCAGGAGGAAGAGGATTCGATAAAGAACGAGGTGATGGCCGGATACCGTGATCTTGTTGCCGCCCGCGCGCTCTATGAGAACAAGGTGGAGGCGTTCA
>Ga0310690_10008173_pt1 | contig 13326 bp, 16 predicted proteins | sample AusTroGonzalo_MG_2_FD_207661 | JGI IMG/M metagenome (GOLD analysis project Ga0310690, IMG submission 207661) | Bovine rumen microbial communities from tropical cattle in Woodstock, Queensland, Australia - Gonzalo_04 (v2) (version 2) | ecosystem: Host-associated > Mammals > Digestive system >... | reverse complement strand
TATGAGATCAATTTCCTTAACTCTAAGTGTTCTTACGATACAAATAAAAATCTCTATGTCAATAAGAAAAAATCAAGCGGTAAGGTCGATATGGTCGTATCGACTATTAACGCGGCTTATCTCGTCCAACAAGATTATTTCTTAAACGAGGGCGCGGGGTTTACAATCCAGGTACTTTAATGTATTTTATAAGTGAAAATCATTTTGGCACCAAATGAAAATCCCGAGGGCGAAATATGGCTTTTAATCTTTTCAAAAGAAAAAGGGACGAGGCTACACAAGCCGAAAATAAAAATAATCAAGCGACGGGAGCCGAGTCTAATCTCGATCCCTCCGATGTATTATTGACAACTCTCTTGAGGGGCGATAACTTGTCACGGGCTCAAGCCCTTACTATCCCGGCGGTAGCCTCAAACGTTGACTTTATTACTGGCGTTATTGCCAGTATGCCCGTTAAACTTTTCAAGTATAAGAGCGATAAGATCGAGGAGGTAAAAGGCGACTCGAGGACTAGGCTTTTAAACGGCGATACCGGCGATACTCTCGACGCGTTTCAGCTCAAAAAGGCTATGGTCGAGGATTATCTTTTAGGCAAGGGCGGTTACTGCTATATCCAAAAATCGCGAAACGAGGTCACGGGGCTTTACTACGTTCAAGATGATTATATTGTCATAGACTACAATTTTCAGCCGATATATAAAAGCTATAAGATTTTTGTCGAGGATGGTACTTATCAACCGTTTGAGTTTATAAAGCTACTTCGCAATACCAAAACGGGCGCTTACGGTACCGGCTTGATCCAGGAGTTAGGCGACGCTCTTGTTAATGCTTATCAAACGCAACTTTATCAGCTCGGACTTGTTAAGACGGGCGGCAATAAGCGCGGTTTTCTGAAATCCGAGAGACGCCTCGGCGAGCAAGAGATCACGGCGCTTAAACGCGCCTGGCGTAATCTCTACGCAAACAATACGGAAAATGTAGTCGTACTTAATAACGGGCTCGACTTTAAGGAGGCGGCTAACACGGCCGTCGAAATGCAGTTAAACGAGACTATCGATAACTTAGGTAAACAGATAGATAACATTTTCCATATATACCCTAACTTTTACGATACTTTTAAATTTGCCATCTATCCGATTATCAAGGCTTTTGAAACTGCTTTAAATCGTGATCTCTTACTTGAAAAGGAAAAGGGTAAATATTTCTTTGAGTTTGACGTTAAGGAGATCGTAAAGGCAAATATTAAGGAGCGTTACGAGGTCTATCGCCTGGCTAAAGAGTGCGGCTTTATGAGTAAAAACGAAATGAGACAAGCCGAAAATATGAACGAGGTCGAGGGGCTCGATGTAATCGACTTGGGACTTGGCGCGGCTCTTTACGATATCAATACTCATACCTACTATACGCCGAATACAGATACCCAAAGCGAGTTAAAAACGCTCGAGGAGGAGTCTATTATCGATCACGATAACGGTACGGAGGAGTAAAGCAAGATGAAAATAACTATAAGAAACGAGTCTATAACTATCGAGGGCTATGTTAACGCGGTCGAGAGATCGAGCAAGCCCTTAACGGAGCGAGGCGTTACTTTTATTGAGCGGATCGCGGCCGGCGCTTTTAAGAGGGCTATCGCCAGGGCTAACGATATTAGGATACTGCTTAATCATAATCAAGCCCGGGACTTGGGCGGTATCTCCGATGGTACTCTAGAGCTCGAGGAGGATAATATCGGCTTACACGCTCAAGCGACTATAACAGATCCCGATGTTATCCAGGAGGCAAAGCGCGGCGATCTCGTCGGATGGTCGTTTGGTTTTGCTGATAGAGAAGTAACTCAATTAAGAGACGAGGAGACGGGGCTCCCGCTTAGAAAAGTAAACGATCTCGATCTTTTCGAGGTAAGTATCCTCGATAGGAAAAAATCGCCCGCTTACGTCGGTACCCTGGTAAACGTCCGCGACGATGGCGAGGAGGAGCGTATCAATATATCCGAGTCGGTTATCGAGGGCGAGGTCGAGATCATAGATACTACTATCGATAACTTGGAGGATGATATCGAGACGAGGGGCGAGGAGCCCGAAACAGAAAAGCCCGAGGCAACTCCCGAGCCCGAGGCTACACAAAAAGAGGTATCAAGCGAATATTACGCTCGATATAAAAACATAATCGCCGAAATGAAATCGGTAAAAAACTAACAAGGAGGTAACAAAGATTATGTTTAAGAATGTAAAGGCTTTAACAGAAAAGCGAAACGATCTTATCACTCGCGCCGAGACTCTTGTTAACACGGCCGAGAGTGAAAAGAGAGAGCTTACGGACGCCGAGGCGCAAGAGCTCGCCGAAATCCGCGACGATGTAAAGCGCATTAAGGAAATGCTCGAGGTACTCGACTCTATCGATGAGGCTCGCCCTACTAAGATCGTAGAGGAAAAGATCGAGGACGCCCGCGCTTGTAGCGACGAGGAAAAGGCTCGCGAGATCCAGGAGGAGAGAGCTTTTGTTGACTATGTACGCGGCGTTATGGTACACGAGAGAGGTGGCGAGCTTGCAAAGGCTAACAATGGCGCTATCATCCCCGTTACTATCGCTAAAAAGATCATCGAGCTCGTTTACGATATTTGCCCTATCCTGGATAAATCCGAGAAGTATAACGTTAAGGGCAAGCTCGAGATCCCTTACTATCCCGCCGATGAGTCTACTCAAATCACGGTAGCTTACGCCGCCGATTTTACGGATCTTACAAGCTCTACTGGTAACTTTACTTCAATCGAGCTTGACGGTTTTCTTGCCGGCGCTCTTACTAAGATCGGTAAGACTCTTATCAACAATACCGATATCGACGTTGTAGGCTTTATCGTTAAGAGGATGGCTTACGATATCGCTCGCTTTATCGAGGGCGAGCTCCTTATCGGTACTTCGCAAAAGGTCGAGGGTTTGAGCGGCGCTACAAACGTTACAACTCTTACAAGCTCAAGCGCTATTACTGGCGACGATCTTATCACTTTCCAGGGTACAATCAAGGATATCTATCAAGCTAATGCTATGTGGATTATGAGCCCTAAGACAAGAGACGCCCTTAGACTTCTCAAGGACGATGTAGGCCGCTATCTCCTTAACGATGATATCACGGCTCCTTTTGGTAAGACTCTCCTCGGCAAGCCCGTTTATGTATCCGACAATATGCCCGATATCGACGGCGGCGCTAAGGTAATCTATTACGGCGATATGAGCGGCCTTGCTACAAAGTTTAGCGAGGAGATCCATATCGAAGTATTGCGCGAGCTTTTCGCCGCTCAACACGCTATTGGCGTTGTTGGTTGGGTAGAGTTTGACGCTAAAGTGCAGGATCAACAGAAAATCGCCGTCCTCAAGATGGGATCTTGATCTTAACTTTCGGAGGGTTAAAAGATGGCTTACAAGGCTTTAAAAACTTTCGTCGGTAAAATCTCTATGAGACGCGGCGAAACAAGAGAGATCAAGGACGAGGCTCTCGTTAATGATCTTATCAAGTCGGGGCTTGTTATCTCCCTCGAGGATGATAAGCCCGCTCCCGTAACTGCTGATACACAAACGGTAGCAACCGAAAAGCCTCGTAAGGGACGTAAGAAAAAGGAGGTTGTCGAAAATGCCTAACACTAGCTCTTACGTCAAGTTTAGCGAGATCGCGGTTAGCGATCTCGTTAACTACCTCCGTTTACCCGAGACAACTCAAGCCGATACTACCCTTTTAGGGACTATACTCGAGGCGGCTAAGAGTTTTGTCTTAACCTATACGGGACGGGATGAGATAAGCGCGGACTTGTTTCCGGAGTTTACTATTGCAGTTTACGCGATCTCCGAGGAGCTTTTCGATAAGAGGACTTTTACGGTAGATACAAACACGGCTAACGAGATTATCGCGTCAATCTTAGGATCTAGGAGTATTAACTTGCTATGATGAATATCGAGAACGCGGGCGACTTCAATAAACAGATCAAGATAAAATCTCGATCTATCACTAAAGACGCCGAGGGCTATCCCGTCTATACGGATACGCTCATCCTCGCGCCTTGGGCTAAAGTCAAAACGACTAAAGGCTTTACTTTGATCGCTAACGGCTCGGATTTTGAAAAAGCATATACTAACTTCACTATCCGCTATCCCGTAACTACTGCTATAACTCGAGATATGATAATCGAGTACAAAGGCAAAACATATGAGATCCAGTATTTGAATAACGTTAACGAGGCCGATACTCTTTTAGAGATCCAGGCTAAGGAGGTAACTCATTAAATGGCTAGATTTTCGAGCGAGATCCCCAAAGACTTGATAAAGCTCTTTACGGAGCTCGAAGTTAATACGGAGGATATGCTCGGGGATATGGTCAAGGCGGGCGCCGAGGTCGCTCAACAAAATGTACTGGCTAAAATGCCTAAAGCTCTTAGGGAGTCTCTCGGGGATGAAAACGTAACATTAACGAGAGTATATAAAACTCCTAGCGACGATGGTATAAATTGCCAGGTAGCGATCGAGGGATACTTTACAAATAAAGATGGCGTAAGGACTCCCGCGCCGCTCGTCGCTAATCTCTTTGAGTATGGACGATCTAATAGCCCGTACCCTCGTCAACCGTTCTTTAGATCCTCGTTTAATAAGGGTCAAATCGAAAAGGCTATGATAAAAGTACAAGAGAAGTATATCAAGGAGAAATAAGCCGAAATGAATAAAGAGATCGAGATCCTATTTACTGGCTTTAAGGTCGATAACGTGACTATACCCGTTTCCTTTATGGTTTACGAGGGTCACGGCGAGCCTTACGTTGTATATCGCCAGTATGATAAGGATAACTCTTACTCTACGGACGATGATATCGCCGGATATGTGACTTATTACGACTTCGATGTTTACGGACAAGGAAATATCGCGCCTATCATCGAGGCGATTAAGTCAAAGCTCAAGGGTGCCGGATGGACTTGGCAACCGCGACGCGACTCTCCCGACTTTTACGAGGCGGATACTCGTTATTTTCATAAAACTATCTGTTTTGCTTATCCTATACAAATAATTGAGGAGGTTAATAAAAATGAGCAATAAGACAATCAATCAAGCTCTTACGGATTTATTCCTCGGACTCGGCGGAAATTCCTCCGCTCTTTCGGATAACGATACCGTCTCCGATTATATCGAGGATCTCGAAAGCGCGATCAAGGCTTACGTCGCGGAGTCGGCGGGATCTGTTCTCCCGGCGGTAACGGCGGAGGATAAAGATAAGGAGCTCATGGTCGTAAGAGACGGAGACGATTATCTTTGGGGGATCGGATCCCTTATCAACGACGAATCGAGTCAAGGAACGAAACATACATACTCGATCGAAAAGATCCGGGAGCTTGTCGCGACTCAAAACGCGGACGGCGGAAAACTCAACTCCGTTGATATCGACGATATGGAATATCGAAAGACAAATAAGGTTTACAAGCTTGTTGATCTTTCAAATATAACAAATGCTCCTGCCGCAACGGGCTCGGGTATTCTCAAGGTTTACAATCCTTATCCCTCTCAAGCTTGGTGTATTCAAGAGGTTATCGCTTTCGATCAAACGGCGGAGGGAGTCGTCTCAAATTACAAGATTTATATCCGTCACTTTATGAGCGACACTCTCGGGTGGTCAAATTGGTTTTCTACAAGTCTTACAGAAATCACATAAGGAGGTTTTAAAAAATGGCAAAGATAGGTTTGAACAATCTTTGGTATGCGCTCTTGTCGGAGGCCGCTAACGGTACTCCCTCTTACGGCGGCGCTAAGTCATTCGGTAAGGCTATTAGTGCTAACGTGTCTATCTCTAACAATGACGCAAAGCTCTATGCCGACGATGTACTCGCCGAGAGTGATACCAGTTTCCAACAAGGTACCGTAACACTCGGCACTGATGATGATCGCGAGGCGACTTTCGCCGAGATCCTCGGCCACTCTATCAGCGACGAGGGCGAGGTCGTAAGAAATTCTAACGATATCGCTCCCTGGGTCGGACTTGCTCGTATCGTCGTAAAGATGGTATCTAACACAAGGCTTTACAAGGTCGAGATCCTTAACAAAGTTAAGTTTTCCGAGCCTAGCCAGGAGGATAACACAAAGGGCGAGTCGGTAGAGTTTAGCACTCCCGAGATCGAGGGTACTATCGCAACTCTCGCCAATGGCGACTGGTCACTTGCTCAAACGTTCGCCACAAAGGACGAGGCTATCGCTTTTATCCAGGCATATTTTGCAAGCGCTACAAGTACATACCGTGTAAACTACGATGTAAACGGCGGTACTGGCACGATCGCGGGCGAAACAGTTAACGCGGGATCTAGTGTAACACTCGATACGGGATCGGGTATCACTCCCCCGACTAATACTACTTTCGCGGGTTGGGCTCTTTCGTCTACTGCAACCGAGGCGGCTTTTGAGGGCGGCGCTACCTATACGCCTATCGCTGATACTACATTCTATGCAGTATATGAGGCTAATACTTAAAAACTGTAATGGTTGCTATATAATATAAGGGGTCGCCTCGTCTCTTGGATACTCTCGAGGCGAGGCGGCTACTTTATTAACTAACTTGGAGGATTTATAACTATGAGAGAGATAAGCGGATCCCTTAACTACAAGGGTAAGGTCTATAAAACCGTCTTTAATCTTAACGTTATGGAAAAGATACAAGAGGAGTATAAGACGGTAGATAATTGGGCAAGCCTTACGGATGGCACGAGCGGCGAGGTTGATATTAAAGCCCTCCTCTTTGGTATCCGGGAAATGATTAACGAGGCGATCGATATCGATAACGAGGATAACGGCACTAACGAGCCTTTTGTATCTCATAAACTCGTAGGCCGTATCGTAACCGAAATAGGCTTTGAAAAGGCGGCTCAAAAAATGAACGAGCTTGTTATCGAGTCGGTTAACGACGATAGCGGCGACTCAAAAAACGGATAATACACGAGGACGATGAGATCGAGCCGGAGCCCTTGCGGTTTTCGTGGATTTACTATATAGCAAGGGCTAAACTTAACTTAAACGATAAAGAGGTCGGGAGGTTGACTTTCGGGCAATTTAACGGGCTCTATAAAGCATATAAAGAGACTTTCGACTTAGAGTTAATGCTTACGCTTTCGCGGACTACTTACGCAAAGTTAAAGGCAAAAGCGGATGAGTCGGAGGAGTGGCTACACTAATCGAGAAAAGGAGGCGGGTATAATGCCAGGATTTGGCGGCGCGGTTAAACTTACGGGCGAGAGTGAATACAGAAAAGCGCTCAAGAGCATTACGCAAAGTTTAAAAGAGGTTGATAGCGAGTTAAAGCTCGTCTCGTCTCAATACGATAAAACCGATAGGAGCCAGGAGGCGCTATCGGCTCAAGCTGATGTACTGGCGAAAAAGTTTAACGCTCAAAGCGAAAAGGTACTCGCTCTTAGAGAAAATTACGCGGCTATGGCTCAACAAGCCGAGGCTAATAAGACTAAGCACGAGGCTTTGAAAAATACCCTTGATAGTGAGACGGCTAAATTGCAAGCTATTGAGGCCGAGAGTGGTAAAACAAGTGACGCGTACCAGGAGCAAGCGGCAAAGGTAGCCGAGTTATCTAGCGACTACAAGCGATCTCAAACGGCTATCGAGGGTCAAGAGGCGGCTTTATCCCGGGCAAGAGTCGAGCTTAATAATAACGAGGCGGCTCTTAACTCGACGGAGGCGGCTCTTAACTCCCTGGATAACGAAATGAAGTCGAGTGGAAACGACGCCGAGAGCCTCGGGGATCATATCAGCGAGGCGGGAAACGACGCGCAAGAGGCAAGTGAGGGCGGCTTTACCGTCTTTAAGGGTATGCTCGCGGACTTAGCCAGTAATGCGATACAAAGCGCCTTGTCGGGACTTGCAAGCCTCGGCGGGGCTCTTATCGATCTCGGAAAAGACGCGTTAAGCAGTTACGCCGATTATGAGCAACTTGTCGGAGGTATCGAAACGCTTTTCGGTACCAGGGGAGCCCAAAGCCTTGAGGAGTATGCCGAAATGACAGGGCAAACGGTAGACGAGGCACGTTATTATTGGAATAGACTAAGCGAGGCTCAAGAGACGGTACTCGATAACGCCGCTAACGCCTATCAAACGGCGGGGATGAGCGCTAACGAGTATATGGAAAACGTTACAAGTTTTTCGGCGGCTCTTATCTCATCCCTTGAGGATAATGGACTCGCGAGCGGGGACGCGGTTTTACAAGCGGCTCAAGCGGCGGATCAAGCCCTTATCGATATATCTGATAACGCCGCTCGTATGGGTACGGATATCGACTCTATAACTAACGCCTATCAATCCCTAGCCCGCGGGCAGTATCAACTTCTTGATAATTTAAAATTGGGCTATGGCGGTAGTAGGAGTGAACTAGAGCGACTCCTCGCGGACGCGAGCGAGCTCTCGGGAGTCGATTATAATATCGATAATCTAAGCGACGTATACCAGGCTATACACGTTATACAAACGGAGATGGGTATAACGGGCGCGACGGCCGAGGAGGCGGCGGGTACTATCTCGGGATCTACTGCCTCAATGAGCGCGGCCTGGCAAAATTTGGTTACTGGTATTGCGGATGATAACGCGGATCTTGACGGGCTTATCTCTAATTTTTCGAGCTCGCTTTTAAACGTAACGAGAAATATACTCCCGAGGGTATCGACAATAATAAGCGGTATCGGCTCGCTTGCGAGCTCGCTTGTTAGTGATCTCGTCCCTCAATTAGTAGATATGATCCCTCCCTTACTTAACGAGGGGCTCCCGATACTACTCGACGCGACTCAATCTATACTTGAGTCGGTATTATCTGTATTGCCCGAGGTAATCCCGATAATAAGCGGGCTCATCCCTCAAATTTGTAGTAGCATAATCTCGCTAACGCCGCAATTACTGCAAGCGGGTATAACTATTATATTATCGCTTATATCGGGTATCTCGGAGGCTATACCTCAATTATTGGGTATGCTCCCGGGCTTGATCTCGGAGCTTGTGACGGTAATAACGTCAAATCTCGGGACTATCATATCGACGGGAGTCGATATATTAGTCGCGCTTATTCAAGGTATAAGTGACGCGATCCCGCAATTATTACAACTCCTCCCCGAGATCCTCGCTCAAGTGCAGTTAGCAATAATCGATAATCTCCCGACTATCATCGAGGCGGGTATCGAGATAACAAGCGCGATCCTCGAGGGTATTATCCAGGCTTTACCCGATCTACTCGCTTATATGCCGCAACTCATAACGAGAACGGTTGAAATTTTGAGCCAAAATATGCCTCGTATCCTGGCGGCGGGCAAGTCGGTAATTGTAAATCTCGTTAACGGTATAAGTCAAAAGATGGTTACTTTATCCGATAAGGTCGCCGATGTAATAGGCGTTATACACGATCGCCTCGCGGAGCTCCCTACTCGTATTATCGATATCGGTAAAAATATCGTACGCGGACTTTGGGAGGGTATTTCGGATATGAGCACCTGGATAGCGCAACAAATACAAGGCTTTGGCGAGTCGGTACTCGACGGGATTAGGGACTTTTTCGGAATTGCCTCCCCGTCTAAGCTGATGGAAAATGAAGTAGGTCAATATCTCGCTCAAGGTATCGGAGTCGGTTTTACTGATGAAATGCGGGCGGTATCTGATGAAATGCAAAGCGCGATCCCGTCTAGTTTTGACGTTGATACGACTCTTAACGGGACGCCAGGGGCGGGAGCTGATTATTATACCATCTTTAACGCTTTTAAGGCCGCGCTTGAGGATATGGAAATCGAGCTCGACGGCGTTAATATGGGTAAGTTTGTAACGAAAACAGTAACGCAAGCCCTTTATACATAAACGGCGATAAATATAGATACAAATCTATATAAAGGAGGTAAAGGCAAAATATGTATGGAGCTAATACAAGGCCGTATATAGTTTTAAATAATCGTAACTCTCGCTTTATCCCGGGGCTCCTGGTAACGGATCTCCCGCCGATAACAAAGCCTAAGATACGGACAAGAGCCGAGACGGTAGACGGACGCGACGGCGATATAATAACAACTCTCGGATACGCCGCATATAATAAGGAGCTCAAGATCGCCCTTACATACGGTTATAATGTGGACGATGTAATTAACTTTTTCAATTCAAGCGGTACCGTTACTTTTAGTAATGAGCCCGACGTATATTATAACTATGCTATATATGAGCCTATCGACTTTGAAAAGCTCATCCGCTTTAAAACTGCCAAAGTAGTTTTTCACGTTCAACCTTTTAAGTATCCGGCTTTTGAGCGATCAATTACACACGAGTTTGACGGCACGAGCCCGAGGCTTTATCTCATCCGTAATATCGGTAATATCGCGAGCCGTCCAACAATAACGGTATACGGCTCGGGGACTATCGGCTTTAAGATAAACAATATTGACAAGTTAAGGATCGAGCTCGGGGATGAGCCTTATATCACTATCGACTCGCAAAATATGAACGCCTTTATTAACGGGCGATATGCTAATCGTTTAGTGACTGGCGATTATGATAAAATACAGTTAGAGCCGGGCAATAGTCAATTAGGCTTTACTGGTGCAGTTAGTAAATTTACGATATTTAATTACTCACGATTTGTATAAGGAGGGTAAAGCTATGGCGGGGATTTTTTACAATGCGATTATACAAAATATCGCTATGGTTAAAAATGATACAATGGCTTTTGGTTTTCAGATCAAAGGCTTAGAGGGTCAAACACCGACGGAAATATATTTCACGGCTAAAAACAATGTCAAGAGTGACGATTATCTTTTCCAAAGATCCCTCGAAAACGGTATCACTCTTGATAATTACGATCCTTCAAGCGATACACTTACTTATAAATGCCGTATCGATCCCGAGTCTACTCTAAACGTAAATGTAGGGCAATACTATTATGATCTTGAGATCCATATCAACCGAGATACTTTTACCTTGCTAAAAGGTAACTTGTTTATTGATTGGGAAGTAACAAGTAAAAATAACGAGCAACCGACGCCAGGCGACGACGGCGACGCTATTTATTATCCAATAGCCGCGCCCGAGGGTAAAAAGGAATATACAGAAAGTTATATATCTCAAATCGCTCAAGGGATCTTAGACGTTAATAGCCTATCGACTACTTACCGTACTGCCGATATGGTTAACGCCCTGGCGCTCATCCGCGATCAATTAGACGATATCAGCGACGCGATCAATATAAAGCTCGATGAGCCCACAACTAATATTATCCCGCTCGGGTCGATGGCGGCGGCGATCGCCAGTATTGCGACGGGGCTACCGCTTATTGACTATATGGCAAATCTCGCCGAAAATCTCGCGGCCGTCTTTGGTTATGCAAATTATGGTTACTGGTTTTGTAAGGTATCGGACTCGGCTTATATGTTATCTGTTTCAAGCTCGCCTATACAAATACGCTTTAAGATCACGGGAGGATCCAGGGGAGTTTTGGCGCTCATTATAGCGATCGCGGCCGATAGCGGATATATCAAAGAGGGCTTTAGTAATCAATATCTCTATCCATCCGGCAAGAGTGATTATTATCCTATTGACTCTCAAGAGCTCGGGACGGCGAGCACGATAAGCGCCTCCGATTTTGGTACTTTATCACTCGCGCCTTTTTATAATCGCGATAATCTGTTTTATAATCTCTCGGCGTCAAATCTCCCGAGGACTCTTTCGGTATATGCTAATCGTAATGTTTACGCTATGAAAAACTTTATCGAGGGTTTTACTTTTGGCGATCTCTTTAACGTTACTGTTACGGGCGCGAGTGACGCGTATTTACTTTATATCGCCGATTGGGACGATGTATTTAACTTGTGTGTAATCACGAGCGACTCCGATAGATTTTACTATAACCGTACTAACGGACAATTCATTATTCAGCGTAACTATTGGAGCCGTCCCGGTACTTTTGATTGGTTCGCTACTAAGCAAAATATTAGCGGACAACAAAGCTCAAGCGCTTACTACGCCTATAATATGACGGTCGAGCAACTGCAAGCGGCTATCTATTTCAATACTTGCGATATCCTGGATGAGAACGGCGAGGTCGTTATCCCGGCTAATTGCACTCTCGCCGATATGGGTATCAGTTAAAGGAGGGCTAAACAATGGATAACTCTTATCAGAATAGTACAATATCCCAAATACTCGAGGCTATAATTAACGAGTCTAGTTTCGACGGCTCTAGCTCCTCCGAGATCGGGGATATACTTCTCTCTATACTCAATAATACCAGTTACGACAAGGAGCCCGAGAGCGTTATCGGCCAACTGCTTATTAAGCTCAAGGCTAAGATCGCGGGCGAGTCGTTTGAGCCTTACGACGGTACTCATATATCCAGGATCGCGGATATACTCTTGGCTACACTTAACGCCGAGGAGTATAACGAGGCGCCTCAATCAAAGATAGCCGAGTTACTTCTCGCACTCAAGGCAAAGATAGAGGATAATCCCGAGGGTACGGCAAGCGGCAAGATCGCGAGCTTTACGACTACACTCGAGGAGGGCGCTATACAATCTATCGAAATTGAATTTGATCCCGATACAGATTTACCTACTGAATGTTTCCTTTATACCGGCGGGGCTAACTTTTTCGATCCTATGCAGTTTAGACCGGGCGCGATAGACGACCAAACGGGCGAGGAGGTAGCAACTAACGATCAATTAAGATCGCAATTTGAAACGATAACGGGCGGGATGGATTATTATATCAAGGTCGGATCGGATAAGAATGTATCAATATACTGGTATAATATTTTTAGTGAATTTTTAGGCGCTGATACGAATGTAAAAAATGAAGTTATTACGGCTCCCGAGGAGGCCGTCGTATATAGGCTAGTAACGTCCGTTGATTATGGTACTACCTACTTGAATGATATATCTTTAAACTATCCCGCGAGCAATACCGAAAACAATGAATTTATCCAGTTTACGGAGTATTTTATAGATTTAATGATAATATCGCCGGCAACCGGGGGTAAGATAGATATCGGCTCGGATGGCGGTATTTATTATACGGATATCGGCGGTAATAGGAGTAGGATAAGCGAGCTAGATAATCCCGTTTCAACTATTGACGGCGTTAATAATTTCTATATTGTTGACGGCGGTAGTAACGCGGCTTTGGATATAACCGTAAATTATCTTAAAAGATGATAATATAAAAATAGGAGGTAAACAGTATGGCGAGTAATATATTCTTTAAAACTTTAATGCTCAAGGGAGAGGCGGGAGGCACTATTACGAGTATCGAAAAGATAGGCGTCTCGGGCGGCTCTTACGTTTTTCGTAT
>Ga0310690_10008172_pt1 | contig 13327 bp, 10 predicted proteins | sample AusTroGonzalo_MG_2_FD_207661 | JGI IMG/M metagenome (GOLD analysis project Ga0310690, IMG submission 207661) | Bovine rumen microbial communities from tropical cattle in Woodstock, Queensland, Australia - Gonzalo_04 (v2) (version 2) | ecosystem: Host-associated > Mammals > Digestive system >... | reverse complement strand
GGAAGAATTTACCGTGCTGTATGACTTTGGTGCCCAAGAAGGCGACACTTGGGTCACCAAGGTCGGCACGGAAACCCTCACCATGCATGTGGATGCCGTGGAAGAAATCGAATACGAAGGCAAAATCTATAGGATGCTGCGCGTGAGCGACCCCGACGACCTCTTCAGCGGCGACATTGTGTGCGGCATCGGTCACCTCACCAGTTTCTTCCCCGAACGCCTGATGGACAACGGCGATGGCATTCGTGTGGAAGGCATGCGCTGCTATTGGGTGGAGAACGAACTGGTCTTCAAATACGGCGACGAGGACTGCGATGCCATCTATGACGAATTGCATGGGGTGGAGGAGAACGTTGAAAACCAGTTCAATGTCTATCCCAACCCAACCAACGGCGTCTTGTTTGTAGAGACGCGCCATGGCACGTCTCTACTAGACCAGACCTATCGCATCAGCAACCTCATGGGGCAAACCGTCCTTTCAGGCAACATCACCGCTGAAAACCAACAGATTGATGTGTCGGGATTGCCCGAGGGAATGTATTTCATCACCGTGGGCGACATAACGCGGAAATTTGTGGTGGATTAACCTTGTAGGGACACACCGCGTGTGTCCGCCAACGCAACCAACGGACACATGCGATGCGTCCCTACAAAACTGTCAAACTGTGGCAGCCGTCTATGCAGCCACAAACGATGACGTTTTGTTTGTAGAGACGTTGCGCAACGTCTCTACAGGACAAACGCCACTCCCCAAAGGGAAACGATTAAAACCATTGAAAGCCTCCCCAACCTAAGCCAACAAGGCTTGGATTGGAGGCTTTCTTTTGCATTTTTCACATTTCCCATCTCCCTTTGAAATAAAACCCCTATCTTTGCCGTTTCATTCGCAATGAAATCGTAAGATTCGACGAAGTCAATATGTCAGAAAAGAGTTCAAGCAAGCGCCGCGTGGCTGGATCCTATTTTATGTCGTTGGTGAGTATCACATTGGTACTCTTCCTGTTGGGCGTGTTTGCCTTGCTCATGATGCATGCGCAAAAGCTGTCCAACTACCTCAAGGAAAACATCAGTTTTGAGATTGTGATGAATAGCAATGTCAAGGAAGCCTACATTTTGCGCTTGCAGAAGGAACTCGATGCCATGCCCGCCGTGAAATCGACAGAATACATCACCAAGGAAGAAGCCATCCGCCGCTTGAGCGAAGACCTTGGCGAGGATTTCCTGCAATGGCTCGGCGACGAGGAAAACCCTTTGCTGCCGTCTATCGAAGTGCGCTTCAACGCAGCTTACGCCAACCCCGACAGCCTCACCGTCATTGAGGCCCAACTGCTTAAGAACAACGATATTAAGGACATCTACTATCATAAGTCGCTCGTCGAATTAATCAACCAAAATGTCCGCCGTATCGGTATCGGCCTCATGGTGGCCAGCCTCATCCTGCTCATCATCGCCGTCACGTTGATTCGCAACACCATACGACTTTCCATCTATTCGAAGCGTTTTCTGGTACGCAGCATGTTGTTGGTGGGTGCCACGGCTTCCTACATTCGCCGTCCTTTCATCAAGAGCGGCATTTCGCAAGGGTTCTTTGGGGCGTTGCTCGCCGATGTCTTCTTGGGTTTGCTGCTCTACGGACTGAGGAAACGTCTTCCAGAACTAACACTCATTCAAGACTTTAATATCATCATCGCAATATTTGTCGGCATCATCGTCTTGGGCATCCTACTCGGCGGATTCTCAACCCGTTCCGCCCTGCGGAAATACCTCAAAGCCGATGTTGACCGACTATATGCATAAACCCCAAAAAGTCTCTGAACCTCTCTAAGAGCCTTACCGAATTTTAAATTTTAAATCTTGAATCTTAAATTTTGAATCTCGAATTTTAAACCAAAAACATGGCAAAAGAAATAGTAAAGAAAGACGCGGTCGAAAAAGTTGACGACCAGAAAGTTATGCCCTTCGGCAAACAAAACTACATCATCGTGTTGATTGGCATCGCCCTTATTGCGTTGGGGTTCATCCTGATGATTGGCGGTGGCTCCAACGACCCCGATGTGTTCAACGAATCAATGTTTAATTTCCAACGACTGACCCTCGCCCCGATTCTGGTCCTGGCGGGATTTGTGGTTGAAATCGTTGCAATATTTTGGAAGAAAAAATAATTCGTCGCTTCGCGTCATTGCGAGGAGGAACGACGAAGCAATCCATAATACTTAATTGACTAGATTGCTTCACTTCGTTCGCAATGACGGCAAGCGCATAAAAGATTAAACTATGAATTGGATACAAGCAATTATTATCGCCATCGTCGAAGGTCTTACAGAATTCCTTCCCGTTTCTTCAACTGGCCACATGATTATCACAGAGAACATGCTCGGTGTAGATATTGAAGACATGTTTGTCAAAGCCTTCACGGTCATCATACAATTTGGTGCCATCCTTTCGGTGGTATGTCTTTACTGGAAAAGATTTTTCGTTTTGAAAAAAGTGGATGAAGGTGTAACTGGCTGGAGAGCTTTTTTGCAGAAGTATGACTTCTATTGGAAACTATTTGTAGCATTTTTACCCGCCGCAGTAATTGGGCTTGCCTTAGGCGATTACATCGAGGCGCTCATGGGTAACGTATGGGTTGTAGCAGCAATGCTCGTGGCAGTTGGAGTACTGTTGCTCTTTGTCGACAAATGGTTTAACCACAAAGAAGACAAGCCTCTTACTGAACGTAGAGCCTTTACAATAGGTCTGTTTCAATGCATTTCAATGATTCCCGGCACTTCGCGCTCGTTTGCCACTATCGCTGGTGGTATGCAACAGGGTTTAACTCGCAAAACTGCTGCTGAGTTTTCTTTCTTCCTCGCTGTGCCCACTATGGCTGCCGCTACTGGTTACGAATTATCGAAGATGCTTCTCAAAGAGGAATATCGAATTGTTCTCTTAGACAACATTGGTGTATTGCTTATTGGTTGTGTGGTAGCATTCATAGTGGCCATTCTTGCCATCAAATTTTTCATCTCGTTCCTTACAAAATACGGCTTTAAGGTATTTGGCTGGTACCGCATTATCATAGGTGGTATTATTCTATTATTGCTAATTACAGGCCATTCATTGCAGATGGTAGACTAAACTTTATGTTCGACTTTGAAACTGGAGAGGTTATCCTCATCGACAAGCCCTTGGATTGGACATCGTTCGACACAGTCAACTTCATCCGTTCCTTGGTGAATCGTTGCTATGGCATCCGCAAGTTAAAAGTGGGTCACGCCGGCACCCTCGACCCCTTGGCCACGGGCTTGCTCATTCTCTGCACGGGCAAAATGACCAAGCAAATCGATAACTACCAAGCGCAAGTGAAGACCTACACAGGGACGATTTTACTTGGCCAGACCACCCCGACCTTCGACTTGGAGAGCGAACCCAATGCCTTCTACCCTACCGATGACATTACACCAGAGCAAATCGAAACTGCACGGCAGCAGTTCATCGGCGACTTGAAGCAATATCCGCCCAAGTATTCCGCCATCAAAATCAAGGGGAAACGTGCCTTCGACTATGCCCGCTCCGACGAGGAAATCGAGCTGAAATCCCGCGATGTCCGCATCGACGATTTCAAACTCACCCTCAACCGCTTCCCAGAATTGGACTTCGAGGTCACTTGCAGCAAAGGCACCTACATCCGTAGTCTCGCCAACGACTTCGGCAAGGCTTTGGGCAATGGAGCATGTTTGACATCGTTGCGCCGCACCCGCATCGGCGAATTCAAGGTTGAAGACGCTTGGCCGCTGGAAAAGCTGAAGCAGTATATTATTGACACGGGGGATGAGTTTAAGGAGTGGAAAAAGGAGCAAGAAAATTTGGCAACAGAAAAATGGCCTCGTCTATCATTTAATAATTAAGCAAAATTGTTTGTTTTACCACAATAACTTGAAAAACGAGAAATGATGTCACCGACTAGAATATTTACGCGAAACCAGCTTGAAAAATTGTTGTCTGACGTGACTGGCAAAACCCTCGAACAAGTTGACAAAGCAGGACTTTTTGTCCATCATCAGGGTCGTGAGAAAGTTAAAGGTATTGCTGGAGATATTATTGAGATTTCGGTTTTGGGTTGTAAGAAAGATTCAAAACAAGAGCCTGATATCGAAGTAGATGGCGTAAAAACCGAAATCAAAACAACGGGGATGATAAAGCCCAAAAAGAAAGATTCCCCATATATTTATGAGTGCAAAGAACCTGTAAGTATTACGGCTGTTTCCATACCAATTATTGTAACTGAGCAGAATTTTGAAGATTCAAATTTTTGGCATAAACTAGCTCACATGCTATGGGTTTATTATTGGTATAAAGCGCCTACAACTGTAACGTTAGATGGCTACAAAGAATTTCCAATATTAGGCTATCAGTTTTACGAATTCAGTGAAAGTGATCGATTAATTTTGAAACAAGATTGGCTATTAGTTCGGGATTTTCTTATTATAATCCATCAAGATTATTCAACGCAAAAAGAAAGAGAAAAACAATATCCAAGGTTATCCCACGAATTGCGCAGCCAACTCATGCTCATTGACACGGCCCCAAAATTTCCGAACAATCCCCGCTTCCGTCTCAAAAAATCTTTTGCGACAGTAATTGCCGATAAATTATTTTCAAATAAGAAATTTGAAACTCTAAAAACTTCTTTTAGCAAATATGCTGAAATCGACACCAAATGTGAGATGATGACTAAGCAATTCAAAGGAAAGTCTTTTGCTCAGATTGCTAAAGAATTGCATGTTGATATTAATCTTGAAGTAAAAAACTTTGCCGAGAGTGCGGTGGTAAAAATGTTTGGCGGTCATACTTTTAAACTGAATGACATTGAGGATTTTGCCAAAATTGGAATCATCGCAAAGAGCGTTCCATTATTAGCAAATGGGAAAGGCAAAGAAGATATGAAATTGTTTCTTCCCAATTTAATGGATTGGACGAAAGAAACTGATTTTGAAGAATCTGCACTTTACGAATATTTTGCTGGCCATCAATTTATTTTCATAATTTATCGCCATTTAGATAAAAAAACCTCTCCTGACACTGTTATTTTTGAAGGCTTTAAGCGTGTTTGGTTTGACGAAAGATTTATAAATGAAAACGTCAAATTACTATGGAATGATGTTCGTGACTTAATTACTAACAAGAAGTTAAGAATAGAAAAATTTTCTGATAAAAACGGGAATCTCATAAAGAATCTTTCTGGAAGTTTTAGAGAGGCTCCGAACTTCCCCAAAAAAGCGACTCACAAAGTTTTCATTAGAGGAGGCTCCTCTTTATCAGACGAGGCACACAGAACATTGGAAATCAATGGAATGAAAATGATTCCACAATTTATTTGGTTGAGTAGAGATGCTGTTCAAGAATTGATAATGTCATGAAAAAAAAGGATAATACCATCCGTGTAGTAGAACTCTTTGCTGGTGTTGGCGGTTTCCGCATCGGCCTTGAAGGTGCCTCCGATGCTTACGAAACCATTTGGAACAACCAATGGGAGCCTTCAACGCAGCATCAAGACGCTTCTTTGGTTTATACGGCTCGTTTCGGAGCAAAAGGTCATTCAAACAAAGACATCAATCTTGTACCAACTTCAGACATTCCTGACCACGATTTGATGGTAGGTGGTTTCCCCTGTCAGGACTATTCCGTGGCAGCCACATTAAGCCGTTCAGGTGGTATTGAAGGCAAAAAAGGCGTACTTTGGTGGCAAATCTACCGCATACTCCTCGAAAAAGGCGAAAAGCGCCCAAAATATGTTTTTTTTGAGAATGTTGACCGATTGGTTAACTCGCCAGCATCACAACGAGGCCGTGATTTTGCTATCATTTTGGCATCATTAGCCGATTTAGACTACATTGTGGAATGGCGCATCATTAATGCCGCCGACTACGGAATGCCTCAAAGGAGAAGAAGAACTTATATTGTAGGTTATTTGCAAAACTCTAAAGTGGCCAAAAAAGTCAAGAATCAAGAAGATTGGTTGCTTTATGATGGCGTTTTGGCAAAAGCATTCCCTTTTATTCAAAAAGCATCTACTTGTTCCGAATTTGACATTGAAGGCACAATTCAAGAAGTATCATCCAATTTCAATAAAGGCAAGAAAGACAGCCCTTTTGGCAGCGCTGGTCTAATGATGAACCGCCATGTTTGCTCTGTTGATGCCGAAGCAGTTTATGATGGAACACGCCAAACTTTAGGGGGAAATCTTATTGATGAGGAATTTATCCCTCAAGAGTTTTTCATTTCTGAAGAGGAACTACCTAAATGGCAATATGAAAAAGGGCCAAAGAAAATTAACCGAACCTCAAAAGAAGGCTTTGAATATGTGTTTTCTGAAGGCGGAATGGCCTTCCCCGACTATCTCGACAAGCCTTCTCGCACTATGATTACTGGAGAAGGTGGTTCGGCACCGTCTCGTTTTAAGCATGTTGTTCAAACTCCATCAGGTCGTTATCGTCGCTTAATTCCCATTGAACTTGAACGTTTGAATATGTTCCCCGACAATCACACTTTGCATCCCGAAGTAACTGATGGTCGACGCGCTTTTTTAATGGGCAACGCCTTGGTTTGCGGCATTGTTGAACAAATCGGAAAGAGCCTTTACCGCTTTATCTATAATAAAGAACCTGTTTCAACACATCCAATTCATTTGCAACGCGAAGCAAAACCAATGTTGGATTTGGGTTTGTTTGCAGGAGAAAATGTACTGGTGATAAACCGACCAAAAAAGCAATACACACTAGACAAAACCAAGCATTTGCTCATAGGTTTGGTTAAACCCGACAATCAAGATTATTTCCTCAATATTGAGCCAACCAAGTTGTACTATACAGGAAAAAATCGCAGCTTCCCTTCCACCATTGCCTTGAACAAGTTGTACTATTTCATGCCATACATTAAAAGTAAAGGTATTCGTGATTTATACCTCATTCGCATCGCACGAATTGGGAAAAAAACCGAAATCTATCCCGAAACCCAAGACGAAGAACCTCGCTTGGTTTTTGAATTGGAGTATTTGGAAAGTCTTCCTGAATTTGTTCCGACACATCTTGATTATATCAGAACTTATACAGACACTTCCTTGGGAAAGATATTCTAACAACTATATAAATATCAATACTTTAAGAAAAAAACTTGACAAAACTTTTGTCCTATATTATCTTTGCACCCCTCAAAAACGCGAAGCAATATCAAACTATTTATAAATGAAACTCTCACAATTCAAATTCAACCTTCCGCAGGAACTAATTGCACTCTATCCCCTCGAGAACCGCGACGAAGCCCGAATGATGGTCGTTGACCGCAGAACTGGCAAAATCGAACACCGAATCTTCAAAGACCTGGTCGATTACGTGAAAGACGGCGATGTGTTCGTCATCAATAACACGAAGGTGTTTCCCGCCAAGCTTTACGGCAAAAAGGAAAAGACTGAGGCCGACATCGAGGTGCTGCTGCTCCGCGAGCTGGACCACGAAAGTCGCTTGTGGGATGTCCTCGTTGACCCCGCCCGCAAAATCCGTATTGGCAACAAGCTGTATTTCGGCACAGAAAAAGACGGTCTGGGCGTGGTAGCCGAAGTCATCGACAACACCACATCGCGTGGCCGTACTTTGCGTTTTCTCTTCGATGGCACCTACGAGGAATTCAAGCAAACCCTGTCAAGTCTGGGCCACACGCCCATCCCGAAGGAACTCAACCGTCCCGAGGAAAAAGAAGACGCCGACAACTTCCAAACTATCTACGCCAAGGTGGAAGGCGCAGTTTCGGCTCCAACAGCGGGTATGCACTTCAGCAAAATCCTGATGAAACGCATTGAACTGTTAGGCGGTGCTTTCGCCGAACTAACCTTACACCCCGGCATGGGCAACTTCCGCGACATCGAAGTGGAAGACCTCACCAAGCACAAACCTGATTCCGAGGAAATGTATATCGACGAGGAATGCTGCACTTTGGTCAATGAGGCCAACCAACGCCACAACAACGTGTTTGCCGTGGGTACCACCTCGCTGAAAGCGCTTGAGACCGCACAAACCATCAGCGGAAAAATTAAGCCGTTCAAGGGCTGGACGAACAAGTTCATCTTCCCGCCTTACACCTTCTCTGTGGCCAATTGCATGATTACCAACTTCCACCTGCCCAAGTCGCCGATGATGATGGAAGTGGCGGCCTTCGCTGGCTACGACTTGCTGATGAAAGCCTACAAGGAAGCCATTGCCGAGAAATACCGCTTCTTCACCTATGGTGATGCGATGCTGATTATATAAACAGCAACGCGCTCACCTCGGCGGGATTCAACGCCCACTCGTAGGTATAGGCTTCGTCGGCAGTGTCTTTGTCGTCAACCAAAACAAGTCCTTGCGCTTCGCGCTTCAAATCGAGAAGTTGTCCGATGGACAGCTTCTCTTTTAGTCTCCGCAGTAAAGCCTCAACGCTATTCAGGTCGGCATCTTCCACAATCTGGCCCATGAAAGGCATCTCCAACCAGAAGATTTCGCGGGCTGCAACATCCAACACGCCGAACACCAAACCTTTGGAGAGGTTGTTCTCGCTGATGCGCACCATGTGTTGTACCGTTGAAGGGTCATAGGCCACACCTGTCTCGTCCGAAACCGTCATGGGATTGGCGGAGTTCATCCAACCCACCATCAGATTAGGTGACAAGGTACCGCTAGAATAAGCATTGCAAGTGAAGATAACATATTTGGCACCAGCCTCGTCAAGTTCAGGCAGTGAAAGCTCGATGTATTCAGCCGTACCTACCTTATCGGGGATGCGGCGAATATCGCCAGAATGCTTAGCACCTGGAGCAACCAATTGATAATAAGCACATTCCGTCACTTGGCCATCCTTCATGGCAATACGGCAACTCAAGTCCATATCAAGATGCTGGGCAGGCAAGTCCTTGCCCCATTGCATAAACAACCTGACGGCATCGCCTTCAACATGGAAGCGCGTTCCCTGCAAGGCACACGAGGTGTCTTGAATGGTGGCCGTGCGGTCGCCAATGCTGACAGGGATATCGTACAGAGCTGGGTCTATATAGATAGTCTTGGATTCAGTCGAAAGTTGAGCAAAACGTTGGCGCATTGTCTTGGCATACAAGTCGTTGACAGCTTTCACCATCGCCTTAAGCTCATCTTCGCTGTACAAAGCCAACAACTGGTTAGGCTCCAACATAACTGTGCCACCCGTGATAGGTCGAGCCAAACGCTCACTTTCCATGTCGAAATAGGCTTCGGCAGCATTGCCCAGCGAAAGCACCAACCTTGCTGGCAGCTTGTCGACAATGCTTTCAAACGCCTTCAAGGTGTCGTCCTTGCCGAAACGCAGCATCGTTGCAAAGAGACAACGAGCAAACATTCCAGGACGTTGCTTCAGCATGGCGAAGGTCGTCGCTGCATCGTTACTTTTCTGAGCCTTATCGAGTTGACCCATCCAAGTAGTGTAGTCTTGTTTGTAGAACACATCCAACAGCTCAGCCAAACGCTCGAAACCTTTCTTGCGGGAATATTCGCCTAAGCGCAAGACATGAATCATCCGCACCCACATTCCTCGTTTGGGGTTCATGTTTTCAGCCGCTTGTTGGGCCGACATAGGCAAGGCATTGAGCCATGTCGCCACCGTACGACACATCTTGCGGTCGTATTTCAGTTTCAGTTCCACGCGTTTCTTTTCGGCAGCAATTTCGCTATCGTCTTCGGGCAACCAACGATGCGTGTAAGCCTTTCTGGCCTGTTCCACCAAATATTTTGGCTCGATAATCTGGACAAAACCCGTTTTTTCATACCACAGATACCGTAGGATATCGGTCGGTGTGGTCAGCAGCGCGGCAGCTTTTTCGCCTTGACCTTTGGCAATCAAGCTCTTCACCACCACCATACAAGTTTCTTTCATAGGAATTACTACACCTTCGGGCAAGTCCATTTCGGTGAGCAACAGCTTCAATGAGTCCAACTGCGTGGCATCCAAGGGCGTAGGTGAGGTGAGCAGCGACATAAAGACCTTTTCCATGTCGTCCATGGTAAACAGACGAAGTTCCTTCAACTTGCTGCCTTGTCCGTGATAGACGAAATTCGCAGTGCGGAAAGGTGTGCCGCAAAACGGACAGCCGTTGTAGCGTTCCAAGGGAAAAGTCCCCTCAGGAATCAAATGACCGCAAGGCAATCTCGTGCCCTTAAAACCAGCTTCCTCGCCAAAAACATTGGCAAACAGTGTGATGAGGTGGTCAATCCGACTCTCACCTGTGGGCACATCCCAGCCTTTCACCAATGGCATCCAGTTGAGGTTGACACCCAAAGTCTCATTGATTAAAGTGGTGATGTCGGCCAACTTATTGGGAGAAACCTTCGACAAAGCGTGCAAAAGCTCTTCGCTCAAGCTATAACCGTTTTCGCGTAGGCGAGCCACAAAGGCCATTACAGGAGCTGTAGGTTGATAATTTTCTGTCAGTTGCGCCTTCTCAACCGACAAAAAAATTGCCCTATAACGCAGGGCAACTCTCTGGAAAACTTGTTCGTTCATAGAATTAGATTAAATAAGGTAATTGTGAAGCTAAATTCGTCGGTTTATCACCAAATAATAGTGGAAGTAAGCCTCGCTTGGACCTGTATTAGACTTAAAAACGGAAATGGTCTGTCTGAAAATACTTAATATAGTTTTGAGAAGTAAGACAGACTTGGTCCGTTTATGGCGCAAAGATAGGTATTTTCTTGCGTATTTTATATGCTTTTCGCTTAATTTTTGTCACTAAGCCTCAAAAAACCGTATTTTTGCGCTCAAATCGAAACAAACAAACATTATGAACCAAGAAGATTTTTTCAAGAAAATAACCGCTCATGCGAAGGAATACGGTTTCATTTTCCCTTCGAGCGAGATTTATGACGGACTGTCAGCTGTTTACGACTACGGCCAAAACGGAGTGGAGTTGAAGAAGAACATCCGCGAATATTGGTGGAAGGCCATGGTGCAGATGCACGAGAACATCGTTGGTATCGATGCCGCCATCTTCATGCACCCCACCACTTGGAAGGCTTCGGGCCACGTCGACGCCTTCAACGACCCGCTCATCGATAACCGCGACAGCAAGAAACGCTACCGCGCCGATGTGCTCGTCGAGGACTATATGGCCAAGATCGAAGAGAAGATTAATAAAGAGGTGGAAAAAGCCCGCAAGCGCTTCGGCGATGCCTTCAACGAGGAACAGTTTGTAACTACCAACCCGCGCGTGTTAGAACACAAGGCCAAGATTGAGGAAATCAGCCACCGCCTGTATGGCGCCATGGAGGCCAATGACCTCGACGCCATCAAGCAACTCATCCTCGACCTGGAGATCGTCTGCCCCATCAGCGGCACCCGCAACTGGACCGACGTGCGTCAGTTCAACCTGATGTTTGCCACCAAGATGGGTAGCGTGGCCGACGGCTCCGACACCATCTATCTGCGTCCTGAGACGGCACAAGGCATATTCGTCAACTACCTCAACGTGCAGAAGACCGGCCGCATGAAAATCCCGTTCGGCATCGCCCAGACGGGTAAGGCCTTCCGCAATGAGATTGTGGCGCGTCAGTTCATCTTCCGCATGCGCGAGTTCGAACAGATGGAGATGCAGTTCTTCGTTCGTCCTGGCACGGAACTCGAATGGTTCCAACACTGGAAGCAGGAACGCCTCAACTGGCACCTCTCACTGGGTCTGCCCGCCGAGAAATACCGCTTCCACGACCACGAGAAGCTGGCTCACTACGCCAACGCTGCCACTGACATCGAGTTCGATTTCCCCTTTGGCTTCAAGGAGCTGGAAGGCATCCACAGCCGCACCGACTTCGACCTCTCGGCCCACGCCAAATACTCGGGCAAGAAGCTTCAGTATTTCGACCCCGACACCAACGAGAGCTACACGCCTTACGTCATTGAGACCTCCATCGGTCTCGACCGCATGTTCCTCGCCATGTTCAGCAATGCCTACACTGAGGAGAAGCTGGAAGACGGCTCGGAGCGCGTGGTGCTGAAGCTGCCGGCCATCCTCGCACCTTACAAGGTGGCTGTGCTGCCACTGGTCAAGAAAGACGGTCTGCCGGAGAAGGCCCGTGAAATCATCGACAGCCTGAAGTTTGATTTCATGTGCCAGTACGAAGAGAAGGACTCCATCGGCAAGCGTTACAGAAGACAAGATGCCATAGGCACGCCGATGTGCGTTACGGTCGATAATGACACCTTGGTTGACAACACCGTCACCGTACGCGACCGCGACACGATGCAGCAGGTGCGTGTCCCGATCGACAACCTTCGCAACATGATTTTCGACGAATTGAAGCCGAAAAAATGATACAATTTGCCTTGTAGAGACGTGCCATGGCGCGTCTCTACAACTGCAATCACATAGACAAACACATAGACAACGATTGGATTTCGATTTTGCAATAAATTGAAATCCAATTTTTTATGTTTTCATTCTCGTATAAATTGATAGACAAGCCCTCTTTGGGGCTTGACAAGGCGTTTTTCCTGTTGGGAAAAATTCTAACTTTGCGTGGCAAACGTTTGTAGGGCTGTCGTATCACGGCAGCCGCACGCAAAAACGGCCAGCGACTGCCACGGTGTGACAGCCCTACAAGCTAAAACGAAAACAGGAAAAACGAACAAAAAAAGAAACCATGAAAAAGTTAATCATCATCACAGTTTTAATGACTTTGGTCATGAGCGGGTTTGCGCAACAAATCCATTATCATTTTTCCGAAGTTATCGAATCAGGACAAACTTTGTATTTTCTGAAAATAGACTATGCTCCACAAGAAGTATGGGTTACTTATCCGTGTTTTCGGGATTACTATGCCAATGGAGATCACATAACCACATATTATTACGGGTTCGATAAACCAGCCGGAGACATGGTTATCCCTGCAACTATAACACACAATGACACGGTTTACACTGTAACCCGCATAGATTTCAGTGCTTTTTATGAATGTTCAGAAATTACTTCCGTTGTATTACCCAACACATTAACTTTCATCGGTCAACGGTCTTTTCTAAGTTGTCATGGCCTCACTGGAGAAATAGTGATTCCTGATTCGGTAACTATCATAGGAACCAACGCGTTTTTTTATTGTAACAACATTACTTCTGTTGTATTTGGCAATAACTTAAGCGAGATTCGCAGTTACTCATTTGCCCAATGTTATTCATTGGAACATATTTCAAACTTTCCAGAATCACTAACAAAATTAGATGATGGAGCCTTTGACAGATGTGGTAACCTCTGTGATTCGGTCGTCATTCCACCTCTTGTCACAACAATAGGTGAAAGAGC
>Ga0310690_10008171_pt1 | contig 13330 bp, 13 predicted proteins | sample AusTroGonzalo_MG_2_FD_207661 | JGI IMG/M metagenome (GOLD analysis project Ga0310690, IMG submission 207661) | Bovine rumen microbial communities from tropical cattle in Woodstock, Queensland, Australia - Gonzalo_04 (v2) (version 2) | ecosystem: Host-associated > Mammals > Digestive system >... | reverse complement strand
ATGACACTAGTAGCAATGGTGGTACCTGTGTTCACCCTCGACTTCACCATGCTGCTTCTCTCCTTCTCCCTCTTGGGAATAGGAAATGCCATTATGCAGACCTCGCTCAATCCCCTTGTCGATAGCGTGATGAAGGGCGGAGCATCAGCAAGCACTCTGACCTTCGGGCAGTTCATCAAGAGCATCGCTTCCTTCCTTGCCCCCATCATTGCTTCATGGGGTGCCAGGACTGATGCTTTTGGCTTCGGCTGGCGAGCACTCTATCCCATCTATCTGGGTATAGGGATATTGGCAACGCTGTTGCTCTTCGGCACAAGAATCAATGAAGTTTCCACCGTAAAAGGGGAGAAATCTTTGGGGCAACAGTTCGCCGGATGCTTTGCCTTGCTCAAAGAGCCGTTCATCCTATTCTGCTTCCTTGCCATCATCTGCCATGTGGGCATTGACGTGGGAACCAGCATCACCGCCCCGAAGATTCTGATGGAGCGCACTGGCATACTGCTTGACGACGCTGCCATTATCATCACCATCTACTTTGTGGCAAAGGCAGCGGGCAGCTTCAGCGGCAGTTTCATTATGAACTACCTGAAAGATTGGAGCTTCCTGCTCATTAGCGTCTTGATGATGGTGGCATCCGCCTTTGGCCTCATCTTTGGGCAGAGTACCGCCGTAATCTATGCAAGCGTCGCTCTGATGGGCTTCGGCAATGGCAATCCTTTCAGCATTGTCTTTGCCCGCGCCATGCAAGCCGCTCCCGAAAAGAAGAATGAGGTCAGCGGCCTGCTCATCATGGGTATCTGCGGTGGAGCCGTCTTCCCGCCCCTCATGGGCATTGCCAGCGATGCAATGGGACAAACAGGAGCCGTCCTCGTGATGTCCGTCGGCATCCTCTACCTCCTCGGTTTCTGGCTACAAGGCAAGAAAGCCTGAGGTCGTGATTCCTGAAAATTAGGAAATTGTCGTTCCCCGTGTGCCGTCGATGTTGTCCGAATGCGTGATGACAACGCGGCACACGCCTTGATGAAGGGCATTGAAGGCATTTTCTATCTTCGGTATCATACCACCGGAAATGATGCCTTCGGAGATAAATTGCCTGGCCAGCTGTTCGTCGATGCTGGGGATGACACTGCCGTCATCGTCGGCATCGCGCAACACGCCCGGCTTCTCGAAGCAAAAGGTCAGAGTCACCTCATAATGTCCGGCCAAGGCACAAGCCACGGACGAAGCAATCGTGTCGGCATTGGTATTGAGGATGTGACCCTCGCCATCGTGCGTCAACGGAGCCACTACTGGCACAGAACCGCCTTCGATAAGCCCGACAAGCAACTGAGCATCTACCTTGTCAACGTCACCCACAAAGCCGAAATCGACCATCTGCTCTGTGCCGTCGTCCATCTTGACGCGCTTCAAAGGACGCTTGTGGCTACGAATCACATCACCGTCGGCACCTGTCAGGCCAATGGCCTTCACGCCTTTCGCCTGCAAACCTGCCACGATGCTCTTGTTGACGAGGCCGCCATAAACCATCGTCACGACCCGAAGCATCTCTGCGTCCGTAATGCGGCGACCGCCAACCATCTGGCTTTCGATGCCAAGGCGTGCTGCCATTGATGTTGCCAAGCGACCGCCGCCATGCACAAGCACTTTGCGACCCTCCAAAGAGGCGAACTGCTCAAGCAGCAAAGCAAGCGATGCGGCATTCTCCACCACACCGCCTCCTACCTTTATTATATTAATATGCCCCCCTGTATTTTCCTTCATCTTTGTCTTCAAGCATAGAAAGATAACTTGTATATCGGCTTTCTGCAATGCGACCTTCAGCTACTGCCTGCAGTACGGCACAGCCTGGCTCGTGCGTGTGGGTGCAGTTCCCAAAGCGACATCCGACCGAGCTGTTGAATATCTCGCGGAAGTAGTGCGACACCTCCTCGCGCTCCATATCGAACGTGCCGAAGCCCTTGATGCCCGGTGTGTCGATGAGCGAGCCGCCAAATGGCAGGAAGAACATCTGCGAGAAGGTCGTGGTATGCATGCCTGAATCGTGGGCCGCACTGATTTCTGCGGTCTTGGCCTCGGCATCGGGCACGAGCAGGTTGAGCAACGTGCTCTTCCCCACTCCGCTGTTGCCGCTGAGGAGGCTTGTCTTGCCTCGAAGCTCAGCCCTCAGCTCGTCGATGCCGTCTCCTGTCTCTGCCGAGCATGCCAGACAGCTGTAGCCAATTGAGCGATAGAGCGTGGCTAATTCGTTCATTAGCCTAAGCTCGTTCTCGTCATAGAGGTCGGTCTTGTTGATGACAATCAGCACCGGCACCCTGTATGCCTCTGCACTCGCCAGGAAGCGGTCGATGAAAGTCGTGCTCGTCTCGGGATGTGCAATTGTGACCACGAGCGCAGCCATATCGACATTGGCGGCGATGATGTGGCTCTGCTTCGAGAGGTTTGAGGCGCGCCGGATAATGTAGTTCCGGCGGTCCTCTATGCCGTCGATGAGTGCTGTCTGCCCGTCGACTCCAGGCGTAATGGTCACCACATCGCCCACAGCGACGGGATTTGTGCTGCGGATTCCCCTCAGCCGGAACGTGCCCTTCACCTTGCAGTCGAACAGCAGTCCATCGTCAGTCCTGACGGTGTACCAACTGCCTGTAGCCTTGATGATTGTGCCAATCATTCTCTGGATTAGGGGATTAAAGATTAGGGATTAGGGCTTGCTTGTACTGGGATGCAGAATTGTATTACATTACCTTTATACTCTAATCCCTATTCCTGACCAAAGGTCACACAGTCATAATTTCCTTCTCCTTTGCAGCCAGCAGTTCATCCACCTTCTTGATGAACTTGTCGTGCATCTTCTGCATGTCGGCTTCTGCATCCTTCTCCAAGTCCTCGGAAAGTCCGTCCTTGACACCCTTCTTGAGCTTCTCGATAATCTCGCGACGTGTATTGCGGATGCTCACTTTGGCCTGCTCGCTTTCCTTGCCGCACTGCTTGGCAAGCTGCTTACGGCGTTCCTCCGTCAAGGGCGGGATGCCCAGACGGATAATCTCGCCGTTGTTCTCGGGCGTGATGCCTACGTTGCTGTCCATGATAGCCTTCTCGATGGGACGGAACATGCTCTTGTCCCAGGGTTTGATGGTGATGGTGCGAGGATCGGGAGCAACAACGGCCGCCACCTGATTCAGGGGCACCAGACTGCCGTAACTATCCACGCGGATACCGTCCAGAATCTTTACATTGGCCTTACCTGCACGAATATGCGCCAACGTCTCCTCGAGATACATCACCGTCTCTTCCATTTTCTCCTCGGCCATGCCGAGAACTTCTTTAACGTCTAACATAGTCTTTCTTTGGTCTTATTTGGTTTCACATTTCGTTAATATCTCGCATTCGTTAAGCAAAAGTATAGTTTTTTTGTTAAAAAAACAAAGCCGCCCACCGTTATTTGCACAAAAAAACCTATATTTGTCCCAAATAATGCAAAATAAGAATGGAAATTGATGCCCGCATAGACGATTTGCTGACGAATCTGAAGCCAATCACGCTGGACGAGATGAAGGAGATTCGCCTGATGAACCGCACCGACACGAAATTCGTGACGAACAAGGAAACCCTGGCCTGCCTGCTGGAGCTGGCACAGGGCAAATACTATGCGCAATTCCACAACGGCAGCAAGATAGCCAACTACATGACAACCTACTGGGACACCGATACCCATAAGTTTTACATAGAGCACCACAACGGGCGCTCCCCGAGGCAGAAAGTGCGCGTCAGGACCTATATGGACAGCGACGACACCTTCCTGGAAATAAAGACCAAGAACAACCACGGGCGGACGAAGAAGAAGCGCGTGCAGGTGCCAAGCCAGCAAATCACAGGCGAAGGCGGCAACGAAGAGTTCCTGCAGGAGAAAACGCACCTCGGCATGGCAGACATACACCCCACGGTGCGGAACCAGTTCCGTCGCATCACGCTCGTCAACTACGGCAAGACGGAGCGCCTGACCATCGACTACGACGTGCAATTCCACAACATGGAGACAGGGCGGGATGCCAACGTCGGGCCGCTCGTCATCATCGAACTCAAGCGCGATGGCAATGTTTTCAGCCCTGTGCTCGACATCCTCCGCCAGCTGCGCATCAAGCCCAGCGGCTTCAGCAAATACTGCATCGGGTCGGTAATGACAAACAAGGGACTCAAGCAAAACCGTTTCCGGACGAGAATGGTCTTGCTCAGCAAATTGGCAGGACAGAAGCTGCAAGCAGACTAAAACGACAAACATTTATATGCCTTAGAACAAAATCAATTTATTTATATGGATTTCTTCAATAACATTAATTACGAGCTCGGCAACCTGATAGGCCTGACGCTCTTTGACCCCCAGCATTTCATTTCACTGGTAATGCGTCTCGTCATCAATCTGATTGTGGTGAGCATCATCGCACGCTGCTTCTACTATCCCCACAGCCGTCGCCGCGACTACATGTTCATCTTCATCCTGATGTCGATGAGTATCTTCCTGCTGGTCAGCCTGATGGAGGGTGACGGCATGAACCTCGGAGCTGCCATGGGTCTCTTTGCCATCTTCGGCATCATGCGCTTCCGTACAGAGGCCGTGCCCATCCGCGAGATGACATACCTCTTCATGCTCATTGCCGTGAGCGTCGTGAATGCCCTGGGACGCGCCGAATATCATCCGAAGGCCGACTACTGGGACGGATTCGGACTGGTCACCATCATCTTCGTCAACCTCGTCTTCGTGTGCATGGCATGGCTCTTTGAGAGCAGCAGGCTGGTCAGCTACAAATGCAGCAAATACATCAAGTACGACAACGTCGCCCTCATCGCTCCAGACAAACGCGAAGAGCTGAAGGCCGACCTGGAGAAGCGCACTGGCCTGAAGATTGAACGCATTGAAATAGGTCTCGTCGATTTCCTCAAAGATGCATGCCTCATCCGCATCTTCTACAACGAACCCGCCGACCGCGGCAACAGCATAGAAGAAATGACCAAAATGCCCCGCATATAATTATAAACTATGAACCTGCGCAAAATCATACTTGCACTCCTGCTCCTTGCCCCATGCCCCCTGCTCCTTGTCTCAGCACAAGAGAACGACGAGCTGGGCATCTGGAACGAAATTGGCCTGGAGAAAGCCATCACCAAGAAGTGGGACGTAGGGCTGGACTTGGAGTATCGCGCCCAAAACAAGTCGCGCTTCTCGGCAGGGCTCAACACAAGCTACAAGCCGTGGAAATGGCTCAAGCTGGGCATCGGCTACAACTTCCTCTACTCCTACCGTCCGGACAAGTACAAGGAGAAAAACAATCTGCTGGAAAAGATTGAGGAGGCAGGACTCCTGGAAAAACACACCCAGGAGCCGGACAACCTGGAATACTACCCCGATAAATGGAAGATAGGCTACAACCATACGCCTGAGTACTGGTTCCCACGCCACCGTTTCTATGCAGAAGCTACAGGAAGCATCAAGTTTTGGAATTGGCTCAAGATTTCCCTTCGGGAGCGCTACCAGATTACGTATTGCAAGGCCAGAACCGTATCACAGCACAAATTCCGCGATGTCTATAGGTTAAAAAAGAATGAGTACTGGATTTGGCCGGAAGGCAATCCGGATGACCCTTGGGATCCCATCAACTGGGCAGACCCGACTCTGGTTTATACTTATGATGTTGAAGTTAATTCCAAAAATGACGAGCCCGAAAAGTATTGGGAAGAGGAATCCAAGCCCGCCTATACCGACCAGGTGCTGCGCTCGCGCATCAAGTTGGAGTACGACAAGAAGCGCTGCCCCATATCTCCCTTCATATCGGCAGAGTTCCACAACAGCGTCAGCAGAGGCGACAACATGCTGCTGCAGAAGATACGCACGGCTGCTGGCATGACCTACAAGTTCCGCAAGCAACACGAGGTATTCTTTTCATACATACTTACTTTCGACATAAACGAGATAGACGACGAAACCAATGAGGTGATACGCCTGCACGACAGGATGCATGCCATCAACGTCGGATACAAATTCAGCTTCTGAGACCCAAAACACAATAAAGGACAAACTCTAAATCAACAATAAAACTATGCAGACAAAGAACATTCTGGCAGCAATGCTGCTCATGGCATGCACCAGCCTTATGGCTGACGAGTCCAAGTACCTCACCATCACCACCAGCGGTACAGAGCGAGACATCCCCCTGCCCATCGTGCAGAAAATCACATTCGAGGAAGGCAACGTCGTGGTCAAGACCGCAGAGGGCAAGCACTCCTACCCCATCGCCCTGCTCGACAAGATGACCTTCACGACGAAGGACGATGCAACAGCCATCAATGCCCTGCCCGAACAGGCAGAGAACATGACATGCAAGGACGGCACACTCTCCGTCAAGGGAAACGGCCTGCTGCGCGTCTATAACACGGCTGGCGCACTAATCAGCATCGCCAACGTCAAGGAAGGTGCCAACATCAGCCTCACCGACCTGCCCACAGGCGTCTATATCGTTCGCATGGGTGACAAAGTCATCAAGGTAAGGAAATAAGAATCTGCCCCCTCCCCTTCAAGGGGAACCAAACAGTAATTCAAAATGAAAACCTTCACGATTAAATTATCCCTGCTTCTGATTATCAGCCTCCTTCTCCCGCTAAAGGGAGTCTGGGGGTCTGCTCGGGCACAGCAGCAGTTGCGCATCTGGCAGGGAGACGCCGACACGCGCATCACCACCACGGATGTACTGTTCTCCGAGGACGGCTCTGTTCTCACCATCGGCGAAAAGACTTTCGAGGCAAGCACAGTGGACAGCATCAAAGTGGTCCACACGGTTTACGTCACATTCGCAGGCGAAACCGCCACAGTCGATTTGGGACACGCCCCGAACGTCACCACAACCATCGACGGCGCACACGTCTCCATCCTCAGCACGGATACGAGGCACGAGCTGGAGTTCGTGCTGCAAGGCCAGAGCACGCAGGGGTCGTTCACCTACGACGGTCCACTCAAGTGTAAGTTCTACCTGAACGGTCTGAACCTGACGAGCAACCGCGGCGCAGCCATCGACATCCAGTGCGGCAAGCGCGTTGGCCTGATTCTCATCCCAGGAACCGAGAACTACCTTGCAGATGCAGCAGGTGGCACGCAGAAGGCAGCCCTTTACTGCAAAGGGCATCTTGAGGTGGAAGGCAACGGTTCGCTCTTCGTCACAGGAAACACCAAGCACGCCATTGCCACAAAGGAATACATGCAACTGAAGAAGAGCACGGGCAAAATCACGGTCAACAAGGCGGTATCCGATGCCATGCACATCGGCCAGTATTTCCTTATGAGCGGCGGCATTCTGACACTCAACGGACAAGGAGGTGACGGGTTACAGGTGGAGGCGGTGACACTCAGTGATGATGTCACGCCAGACCCCAGCAAGGAGAACAACGGGCAGATGTTCATCCGTGGAGGCAGCCTCGACATAACCGCAGCCCGCGACATAACAAAGGGTATCAAAGTTCCCGGCAACCTGACTGTCAGCGGCGGTACATTCACCCTCACAGCAAGTGGCAATGGCAGCAGAGGCATTCAGGTTGCAGGCAATATGGTGGTTAACGAGGACACCAGTACCACCCTTATGCAGATACGCGCCTTAGGTACCACCTATGAGGATGAGGAGACAGAGGAAGAAGACAGGTGTATGGGCATCAAGGTAAAGGGCAACCTGACCGTCAACGCCGGCAAAATCCAAGTAGCCAACTCTGGCAGGTATTCATACGGTATCAAGGTGGATGGCATCTACACCAAGTCTGCCAATGCCACCGTACAGGCCAACATCAAAACGAATTAAACACAAGACCACGAATTACGCGAATTGCACGAATAATCCTCTTGCTTGTGTTTGAGCAACAATAGGGAATTCGTGCAATTCGCGTAATTCGTGGTCCTTTATATATCAGAAGTCCTCACCAGAAGTGCCGAAGCGCTTCACGTCATCGATGACCTTGAGCAGGTACTGGCCGTACTGGTTCTTGAGCATCGGCTGTGCCAACTGGCGCATACGTTCCTCGTCAATCCATCCTTTGCGGTAGGCGATGCCTTCCAGGCAGCCGACCTTGAGTCCCTGGCGCTTCTCGAGCACCTCGATGTAGGTGGAGGCTTCGGAGAGCGAGTCGAAAGTGCCTGTGTCGAGCCATGCGAAGCCGCGGCCCAGGGTCTGCACCTTCAGTTCGCCGTCGGCAAGGAAGCACTGGTTGACGGTCGTTATCTCGTATTCGCCGCGTGCGCTGGGCTTGATGCTGCGCGCCACATCGACCACCTTATTGGGATAGAAATAAAGGCCCACCACGGCATAGTTGCTCTTGGGCTCGGCCGGTTTCTCCTCGATGGAGAGGCAGTTGCCCTGCTTGTCGAACTCGGCCACGCCGTAGCGCTCGGGGTCGTTCACCCAGTAGCCGAAGACCGTTGCCTTCTTGTCTTCCTCCGCCGTGCGCACAGCCTCGCGCAGCATGGCGCTGAAGCCGTTGCCCTGGAAGATGTTGTCACCAAGAACGAGGCAGGCGCAGTCGTCGCCAATGAAGTCGGCTCCGATGGTGAAGGCCTGTGCCAGCCCGTCGGGCGAGGGCTGTTCGGCATAGGTGAAGCGCACGCCGTAGTCGCTGCCGTCGCCCAGCAGACGCTTGAAGCCGGGCAGGTCGAAGGGCGTGGAGATGATGAGGATGTCACGTATGCCCGCCAGCATGAGGACGCTGATGGGATAGTAGATCATCGGCTTGTCGTAGATGGGCATGAGCTGCTTGCTGATGCCTTTGGTGATGGGATAGAGCCGGGTGCCAGAGCCGCCGGCAAGGACAATTCCTTTCATGATTACTATTGTTTTTTGGCGTTATGGCATTAAATCGAATTATCGTTATATCGTTATGGAGTTATATCGAAAAGATGAAATGTCGAAATCAAATCTCGTAATCCATGCAAGTCCTAAGGCAGGTGTAGGGCCGCACCTTGCCGTCGGCCACGGCCACATGGTCGGGATGCACAGCGTATGCCCGAAGAGCGGCCTCGTCGGCGAAGGTGCTGTCGAGCATGACGTCGGCATTCGACGAGTCGAGGCGGCCATCCACATTGACCCGGATGTCGATGAGACCCGGAATGCGCCCCGCCAACCCCTCCAGACCAACCTTGATGCCCTGCTTCACGCTTGTCTTCTCCTCGGCTGTGAGGTCCTCCCTCAGACGCCATAATATGATGTGCTTTACCATACTGATTATTTTATATAATGTCACTTTGATGCTACAAAGTTAAGACTAATTGCCGACATTTCCAAATTTATAGTTGGAAATCTCTGACGCGGCACGCATGGAAAACTATTTTCATGCCTTGAAAATAGATTATCACATCACGAAAATTTATTTTCAAGGTTTGATAATATATTTTCACGTCGTGAAAATAATAATGCAGCATGCAACGATAGCTTTGCATACTTGGATGAAACAAGATTTGATTTGCAGAAAAAGCCATATTTTTTTTGGTGCTTTTCACGCTTTTTCGTACCTTTGTACGGCAAAACAAACAAATTGACATGAAACGTATCGCATCCCTTCTTCTCCTGTTTCTATACATCCTGACTGGCGCTGCCCAGTTCCAGAACCCCACCACCTTCACCGTCACGCAGAAGAAGGTGGCCGACGATGCCCTGGAGATTGTCTTCCAAGCCACCATCGAGGCCGGATGGCACGTCTATGGCACAGACATCGACGATGGCGGCCCTACGCGCGCCGAACTGACGCTCGAGAAGCAGAAGGGCCTGAAGCCAAGCGGAAAACTGCGCGCGACGGGCAATGTGAAGAGGGAGATGGACGAAATGTTCGGCATGGAGGTCAGCTACATGGAGGGGACGGCATCGTTCTCGCAGCGGTTCATCATCACCGAACCCGAGTACGAGGTGGCAGGCTATTTGACATACGGAGCCTGCAATGACGAGAATTGCATCCCGCCCACCGACGTGGAGTTCAGCTTCGAGGGTAAAGGCAAACCAAAGGCATCAGAACCTGTCGTAACAGAAAAAGAGCCAGAAGCACCTGCCTCTCTCGTTGAGGACACAATCCGGGAAACCCCTGTGTCGGAAGCTTTTCCCTCCGAAGTTGACAGCGCCCTTTGGTCGCCCGTCATAGACGAACTGAAATCCTTCGAGGCTGGAACACAGACAACCGACAGAAGTCTGCTTGGCGTCTTCCTGCTTGGTATGCTTGGCGGACTCATTGCCCTGCTCACCCCCTGCGTCTGGCCCATCATCCCGATGACGGTCAGCTTCTTCCTGAAGCGTGCTACGGACAGGAAAAAGGGCATCCGCGATGCCGCGACCTACGGCATCAGCATCATTGTCATATACGTCCTGCTGGGACTGCTCGTGACGCTCATCTTCGGTGCCAGCGCCCTGAATGCGCTCAGCACGAACGCCGTCTTCAACATCTTCTTCTTCCTTATGCTCCTGGTCTTCGGAGCAAGCTTCCTGGGCGGCTTCGAGATAACGCTGCCCAGCAGCTGGACAAATGCCGTTGACCGCAAGTCGGGCAAGACAACCGGCCTGCTGAGCATCTTCCTCATGGCATTCACACTCAGCCTCGTCAGCTTCTCCTGCACGGGTCCCATCATCGGGTTCCTGCTCGTGGAGGTCAGCACTATGGGGTCGCTGCTCGCCCCAAGCATCGGCATGCTGGGCTTTGCAACAGCTATGGCACTGCCCTTCACCCTCTTTGCCATGTTTCCGGCCTGGCTGAAGACCATGCCCAAGAGCGGCAACTGGATGAACTGCATCAAGGTCTGTCTCGGCTTGCTGGAGATAGCCTTCGCGCTGAAGTTCTTCAGCGTGGCAGACCTCGCATACGGATGGCACCTGATGGACCGCGAGGTGTTCCTCTGCCTCTGGATTGTCATCTTCGCCCTCATGGGGGCCTACCTCGTCGGCTGGATACGTTTCCCCCACGACGAGGACGAATACGACGAGATGGGCGAAATCATTCAGCACCCGCGAACCGGCGTGACGCGCTTCTTCCTGGCACTCGCCGCTTTTGCCTTCGCCCTCTACATGGTGCCGGGGCTCTGGGGGGCTCCGTGCAAGGCCGTCAGCGCCTTCGCCCCGCCAATGCAGACACAGGACTTCCGCCTGGGAGAGGAAACGGTCGAGGCCCGCTTCAACGACTACAACGAGGGCATGGCATACGCCACAGCACACGACATGCCCGTAATGCTTGACTTCACCGGCTATGGATGCGTGAACTGCCGCAAAATGGAGGCTGCCGTCTGGACTGACCCGCAGGTGGCCAGCCTGATAAAGGAGAAATATGTGCTCATCACACTCTATGTGGATGAGAAAACGCCGCTGCCCGAAAAACAGACAGTCAGGGAGAACGGCTCGGACGTGACTCTCCGCACCGTGGGCGACCGCTGGAGCTACCTGCAGCGCAGCAAGTTCGGAGCCAATGCACAGCCTTTCTACGTGCTGCTTGACAATGCCGGACATCCCCTCACCGCTTCCTATTCCTACAATGAGGACATCCCCGCCTACCGCAACTTCCTGGAGAAAGGCCTGCGTCAATACAACCAAAGGCAATAGCCCCTCCCTGAACCCCAATCAACAGGCATTATACAACACAAAAAAACAAGCCGCTCCATCCTTCACGGACGAAGCGGCTTTCATTATTGCAATTAGAAAATTATTCTTGAGCTTCTTCTGCGGGAGCTGCAGTCTCAGCAACTTCAGCGGGGGCCTCGGCTGCGGAACCTGCCTTCTTTGAAGAACGACGTGTGCGCTTTGCCTTCTTGGCTGTCTTTGCCATGTTCTCGTCGAAGTCAACCAGCTCGATGAAACACATGGGAGCAGCATCGCTGGCACGGAAGCCAGTCTTGATGATGCGTGTGTAACCTCCGGGGCGATCGGCGACTTTCTGGGAAATGACGGTGAACAGCTCGGTGATGGCGTGCTTGTCCTGCAAGTAGCTGAACACGACGCGACGTGAGTTAGTGGTATCCTCCTTCGACTTGGTGATGAGGGGCTCCACATACTTCTTCAAGGCTTTTGCCTTGGCCAGGGTCGTAGTGATTCTTTTGTGCATGATCAGAGAAATGGCCATGTTGCTCAACATAGCTGCTCTGTGGGATGCAGTACGACCCAGATGATTGAATTTCTTATTATGTCTCATGACTTTTATTCTTTATCTAATTTATACTTAGAAATGTCGGTTCCAAACGACAGATTCAGACTCTCGAGCAAATCATCAAGCTCCGTGAGCGATTTCTTGCCGAAGTTCCTGAACTTAAGCAGGTCGGTCTTGTTGTACTGCACGAGGTCGCCAAGGGTGTCCACATCGGCAGCCTTGAGACAATTAAGTGCGCGTACAGACAAATCCATATCAACCAGCTTGGTCTTCAGGAGCTGGCGCATGTGCAGAACTTCCTCGTCGAACTCCTCGTTCACATCTATCTCGCTGTTCTCGAGCGTAATCTTCTCGTCGCTGAACAGCATGAAGTGATGGATGAGGATGCGGGCAGCTTCCTTGAGCGCCTCCTTCGGGTGAATGGAACCATCTGTGGTAATCTCAAGCACGAGCTTCTCATAGTCGGTCTTCTGCTCAACGCGGAAGTTCTCTACGGCGTACTTGACATTCCTGATGGGTGTGTAAATTGAATCGATGGGGATGACATTCACGTCGGTGCAGAAAGGACGGTTCTCGTCGGCGGGAACATAGCCTCTACCCTTGTTGATGTTGATTTCCATGCGAAGGGATGCCTTAGGATCCAGATGGCAAATCACAAGTTCAGGGTTTAGCACTTCGAAGCCAACCAGATACTTGTTGAAGTCGCCAGCCTTGAACTCAGTTACGTTCTCGACCGTGACAGCTACTTTCTCCGTCTCGAAGTCCTCTACAACCTGTTTGAATCTCACCTGCTTCAGGTTCAATATAATGTTGGTGACATCTTCCTTAACTCCGGGCACAGTAGCGAACTCGTGCTCAACGCCAGAGATAGACACGGTGTTGATAGCAAAGCCATCAAGCGAGGAGAGAAGGATGCGGCGCAAAGCATTACCAATGGTAGTACCAAAGCCACCCTCCAGGGGGCGGAACTCGAACTTACCGAACTTGTCGTCCGCCTCCAACATTATTACTTTATCGGGTTTTTGAAATGCTAATATCGCCATTCTTATATTTTATTTAGAGTACAACTCAACGATCAATTGCTCCTTAATGGTCTCGGGAATGTCAGCACGGTCGGGCTTGTGTAGATACTTGCCTGCCTTCTGGCTCTCGTCCCATTCAATCCAAGGATACTTGGAGTGGTTGAAACCAGCCA
>Ga0310690_10008170_pt1 | contig 13332 bp, 12 predicted proteins | sample AusTroGonzalo_MG_2_FD_207661 | JGI IMG/M metagenome (GOLD analysis project Ga0310690, IMG submission 207661) | Bovine rumen microbial communities from tropical cattle in Woodstock, Queensland, Australia - Gonzalo_04 (v2) (version 2) | ecosystem: Host-associated > Mammals > Digestive system >... | reverse complement strand
AGTGTGAATACGCAAACAAAATAAACATCAATTATAGATCTTCTGTCGTGTCCACTGTAGGAGAGCTGAAGCAAAAAGGATATAGACCATGCCAATACTGTATAAAAGAATGAATTATGACAAACGCAAAAACTACGTTTTAATTACATATGTTGTCAATGAACTTGTCGATTTGATTTAGGATCCAGTCATTATCGACTTTAACTATAATCCGAATCAATTTATACATACGCCGCAGAAAAACAATATCGTCATAGCTAGTTATTATTTCTATGATTTTATCCTTGTAATAATTTGAATCGTTCATTGTTAATTTCTCCTCCCTCAATGATTTAAAATTTATCAAAAAATTATTTACTAAAACGATTCATTCTGAAAAAAGCAGTTTTTTTTATGAAAAAAAACATAGGTACTATGTGAACGAGGTTTTTTTCTATGAGTTTGAGAATTTGTATCTGTGATGATGAAGAATTAATGATTAAGATATTTAAAAGAATCCTCTATTCGTATTTCAACGAGAGAAAGGTTTTCTGTGACGTAATCACATATCATAACGGCTTGTCTCTTCTACATGACTTCAAGGACGGATGCACTTACCCTGATGTGCTTTTTATGGATATTATGTTGGGTGATTCCAACGGAGTTGATATTTGCAAAGAAATGCGAAAGGGTGGTTATACAGGCACAATCATTTTTTTGACAGGCTCCAGCGAGTATGCTGTCGCTGGTTATGAGGTTGATGCAAGGGGCTATATTTTAAAGCCTTATGGTGTCGATCATATATATAATACCCTTGATAGGATACTTAGAAATTCTGGAACTGTGGCTTATACAATCAAAGTTTACAATCAAATAACACGAATCCCCATAGCCGATATTCTTTATATTGAAAGCCAAAATACAAAGTGCGTAATACATTGTATAGACAATGTAACATACACCATATATAAAAAGTTGGGTGATGTTGAGGAAGAGCTATCCGGAAATGGCTTCTTGCGATCTCACAGAAGTTATCTTGTAAATATGGCAGCTATTGTTACTGCTAAAGATTCTTTAGTACTTAAAAATGGTGAATCCGTCCCTATTAGGACAAAGAACGCAAAAGAAATTAGAGAAGAATACATGGAGTATCTAAAGAGTTTTATTTAACCAAAAAGGAGGTGCTTATGGCAAAAGCGATCAAACTTCCATCCGGCGCCTGGAGAACACAGGCAACCAAAACAATAAATAATAAAAAGGTCCGTAAATCCTTTACTGTACATCCAAAAGAATGCGGTGGTGATTCCAGGAAAGCCAAAGCACAATCAGAGCTGCAAGCGCGTGAGTGGACTCTTCAAACAGAGTTTGATAAAAGTACTACCACTGTTAGATCAGCAATAGACGATTATATAAAGGACAGATCCGCAGTACTATCTCCATCCACTATTGCCGATTATAAAAGGATGTACAAATACTTTGAGGACATATTGGATGAAGATGTTCACTATGTAGAAACAAAGACTCTTCAAGCAATAATCAATGACATGGCGATTCCTAAGGACAGCAGAACAATCAATGCCAGGACCATTAAGAATCGTATATTTTTCCTCATAGCAGCCCTTAAATATGTTGGAGTGGATAAAAGGTTTAATCTCAGATTTCCAAGCCAAATACAGCCAAATTTGAGTCCTCCGGAACCTTCTGAGTTTCATAGGCTGCTATCTCTGGCAACGGATGAAGAAAAACTTATTATTATTTTCGCCGGGTTGTATACCTTAAGGCGTGGTGAAATAGGTGGTTTATGCGGTGAAGATATCTTGCGTGATATGAACGCCATTTATGTACACACTTCTCGCGTCCAGAATGAAAACAAAGAATGGGTAAGACGGCCAATGCCAAAGAACCTTAACTCCGTCCGGATCATTCAAGTAGATCCGCAGATAATGAAGATGATTCCTGATGTAGGACCTGGCGAATATATTATCAGCCTTAATCCCAATGAAATGACAAAACACTTTGAGCGGTTAAGAGCAAAAGCCTGTGTTGATTGCCGGCTACACGACCTCAGAAAATTCGCAGCTTCTATCCGCTCTGAAATAATGCCGTCGAAATATGTCGAGGCTGATGGTGGATGGCGCAAGGGCTCCAATGTGCTTACAACTATTTATGACAAGCCCTTTAAGGAAAACCGGAATGAATATTCCAAGATGTTCAATGACAAAGTGATTAAGGAGTATGGAAATGAGTTGTTCGGAAAAAACGCCTAAGTCTTACACACGAGAATATAATATCTGGCGTTTAATGAAACGCAGATGCAACAACCCTAAAGATCCTCATTACTATTTATATGGTGGGCGTGGCGTCAAAGTATGTGATGAGTGGCAAAAGTCAGATAACTTCTTAAAATGGGCTTATGCTAACGGCTATGCTGACAATTTAGAGTTGGACAGAAAAGATCCTGACGGAGATTACGAACCAAATAATTGCCGTTGGGTAACACATGCCGAAAACATTAAGAGAAAAAGAAAACCTTATACAACCGAGGAAAGTTGGATAAGGCATTCTCAAAGAACATGGAAACATTGTAAAGATTTAGGACTTAGTATGAAATATTGGCCAGAGCCAAAGCAGAAATGGGAACAATAATTTCGTGAGTACTTTCGTGAGTACTTTTATTTATTTTTATCGAAAAATACTTCTAAAATTTAAAAATCACTTAAGCATTTTAGAAACAAAAAAGCCAGTAAACATGCGGTTTTGAAACAAATTTCGCTTATCTACTGGCTTTTAGTGTTTAATCGGAGTGACGTGATTCGAACATGTTGTCTTCCCTGTCACTTACCGCTCAGTTACGGCATTCTTAAAAATTCATGTGCACTTTCGTGTGCACTATTTCACAGTCGCCCACTGTCCTTTTTTGTTCTTAGCAACAGACTTTTTCCACTCATTACCATAAGCATCCCACAACTGGTTAGCCTGTTCCTGAGAATAATTACCAGAGTTAAGATATGAAAGCATTTCCTTCTGAGAAACATATCCATCCGATTTCTCCATCTTATCAATACTATCATATGTACTCTTGAACTGACTTGCGCTAAGTCCTGGAATAACTGTCTTAGCATTAGTGTAACGAGTATATGCGTCCTTTGCATTTGAACCATAAGAATCGAAGATCTGCTTTTCCTTCAGGCCTTTTTCTCCGTACTCATCAAGGAATTTTCTGTTAGCTTCAGTGTTATCAAGTCCGTACTTATCAAGTGTAGTCTTATACTGAGCATACTTTTTAAGGCCAGCACTTCCACCCTCATCATAAGCCTTCCTTGTTGCACTGCTGCCCTCAATTCCAATACTATCAAGAGCATCCTGATACTTAGCTTCTTTATATGCCAAACGTTCAGCAGCTTGATAATCATTTCTGTCAACAGCAGCCTTAATTGATTCACCAGCTTTTGAACTCATTGTTGTGCCGGCAGCATCAATATAGTTTTTAGCAGTGTAATAATTGATAACGGCTTTTGTTCCGGCTTCACCTCCGCCAGCTTCTTTGTATGCTTTAGAAGCTCCGGTTAATTCCTTGCCAGTATACTCAGAATTTACAGCCGACCTTATAGCACTATATGTATTGCTTAGAATCTCCTCTTTTGCCAGATCATCAAGTCCTTTATAGTATTCACTATCAATGAGCTTGCTTCCAGCATCATTAAGGGCCTTATAATACTTCTGCTGATAATCAACCCACTCTTCATTACTAAGTACATGCCCGGATCCTTCTTCTGTTGCCTCCGTGTCAACACTCTTCCTGTCTGCCTTTGGAAGATATGCTTTATCACTTGAATTAGCCTCAGACAATCTCTGAGCTTCTTCAGCAAGAGGATTAGATTTAATCTCAGTGAGTTTTCCGGGCAAAATCATATCTTCCAAAATCTTATACGGAAGACTTCTGCCCTGATTCTCCATCATAAGATTACCCTGAGTATCAACCTTTGGTGCAAGATATTCTTCTCTCAGTATAGGAACATTGTTAGCAAGGCTATTGATATCATAATTATCCATAAGGCCAAATGAAGTACCTTCATTACTGTAAGCAAGATCACGCTGGTAAGGATCCTTAACCTGAGCGCCCTGTCTTACCAATGAAGGAATAGCCTGGCTTAATCCTGACTTAACAGTATTCGCCATGTTGCCAACAATACCTTCATCAGAATTATAGGAGTCACCGGCGCCAAACAAACGCTGCAAGCCCTGGAACATTGACTGATCAAACAATGACTCTCCACCAGCCGCAAGGCCCTTAGCAATATTACCTACTGTATCGCCTTCGCCTTTGTTGTAAGCATCATACGCAGCCGCAGATGAAACAAGGTTAGAACCAAGGACCGGCACCCAAGAAATATCCATCTGCATACCACCAATGCCCGGTACTCCTTCAGGAACATTCCAAGCATACTGCTGCATTCCAGATTCCTTCTGAGCTTGTTTTGCGTCCTTATCATCTGAATAGGAGCCGCTTAAAGTACCATTTGCGGCAAGGCCTACGCCTCCACCCATCAGTGCTGTTCCAAGGATATTTCTTGAAAGCTCATTTGAAAATCTGTTCTGATCAAAGTTGCCACCTTTAAGCTCTCGTCCTGTCCTAAATGTATTTCTTACAAGGCCAAGTGGCGAATAATCAATAGCTCTCTCAATTACGTTAGCCGGAGTCTTTACAAATGGCATAGAGAACTGAGACAAGATATCAACGCCAAGGGCGCCTCTGGAAAGCTCTCCTACGTCCTTTTTAAATCCAAGCAAAGCCTTTGACAATGTACTATCTTGCTGATATACGGCGCCAAGAGCATTAAGATGCGCAGCAACTTCAGAATACTCTTTAAATTCTTCCGGCTTAAGCTTCTGGATTGCCTCACCCATAAGGCCCTTATCATAAAGCCTCTGATAGTCACCAAGAGTCTGATTATAAACACTCTCATAGAATGGTCTATCACCAATGCTCAGGCCATGTCTTGTAAGCTGGTCCTTAAGATTAAGAAGTTTGCTCTTAAATATCCTTCTGTTTGAACTGATTGCATTTTCAAGAGTATTTTCGCCGGATCTTGCAGTGTGCAATCCTGATTTTACATCTGACAGCTCATCAGCTAATCCCTTTTTGAAACCCTGGAAATATTCAGCCAACCCGGCAGCACTTAAACCAGCCTGAGTACGCTTGCCAGTCTTAAGAGATACAGCGCTATCAATTGCAGCCGCAAGTGGCCTCTGTGCAATCTGTTCCATTGCATTTAAGCCAACGTTACCACCGGCATTTCTTGATATAAGAGTACGGAAGTTACCAAGCATGTTATCCATGAGCCAAGTTGTAAGCTTCTCACCAAACTTAACAGGAATCTGCTCATTGATCATCCGTCCAAGTTTAGCCATAATTTCTTTTGCTTCTCTTGTGTCAAGATCAGTACCCTTAAGGCCTTGCAATTTCTCAGCTTCCTTCAGGAACTCTTTTTCAAACTCCGGAGTAAACTGAACTTTCTTGTTGTTCTTAGTAAACTTATCAAGCTGCTTCTGCATAGCAGATTTATCAACCTTTGTTTTGCCATTGATAATGTTTTCTGCATTGACAAGCATACCTTCAGGAGTGTTTCTGCTCCATTTAGCAAGGGCTTGTAAAGCCTGGGCATTACTTGTTGTCTGATCCTGAATAACACTGAAAATCTTATTAGATTCCCACCAAAGCTTATCAGCATTCTGACCAGCAGCTTCAAGCGCTCTTGCCTCTTCAGTAAGCTCACGCCATTCCATCATAAGACCATCCAGCTCAATACTGGAAAGTCTTTCAGAAGCCATAACTCTTTTCTTAAATGCTTCTCTACCTTCAGCAAGTCGCATCTGTGTAGCCTCTTCAATGCTTCTTACTTCGTCAATGGTTTCATACTGATAGTACTTAGGATCTGTGTACTTAGTATACTCTGCCTCAGTCCAGCCACCACCACGCTTACCGGTATTAGTATAGGCTTCAGAAGTTTTCCATTTAGGTTCATTACCATTATCACCAGCAAAATACTGGAGGTTTATTCCATCCGGTTTCTGTCCATTTAATTCAGCTTCATTCTGGAGAATAAGATTAGCAGTGTCTTCCGCGTCTCTCTGGCTCTTTATGAGTTTATTTCTCTCATGCAATGGTCTGCCGATAGTATTCCCATAAGAGCCACTGTTAAAAGACTTTGATACCTCAGGATCAATATTCTGCATAGCCCTAGCATAACGCTTCCTGGTGTTATCAAGCACCTTTTTAGCTGCCTCTACTTCCTCAACACTATCTCCAAACTGTGCTTTCATAACATAATCTGAATAAGCCTCGTTGAGTTTTGCCCACTCCAAAAGAGCCTTTTCATCCGTTACGTTATCCATAATGCCGGATCGCTGAACTTCATTTATTGGCCTTGCTAACTCAATAGCTTCAGAATCAATTTTATTGAAAGTATCAGAAGGAATTTCTAAAGTGTTAACAGTATTTTTATTGACACCAGTACTACCATCTGTTATGTTTGAATTAACAAAGGAAGTAGATCCGGCACCGTTTTTAGACGTATGGGAAGGGGTAGCATTAGCTATATCTTCCACCCGGCGAATGCTTCCTTTTTTAATGTTTCTTTCAATGCTATCGGCATCACCTATAAAAGTACTAACAATATGATTTGTTTTTGTTTTAGCATCTGTAACCGCTTCAATAGCATAAAACTGTCCATCAATTTTTTTCACGTAAACAACTGTTGGAGCCTTATCACCATTTGCTAGTCTATACTTTTTATTTAACTTTCCCAAAAACATTTCATCATATTTTTCTCTTATATAGTTCATTCTAGCCAAAGAATTAGCATCAGCCATACTTTGATCTGATTTTCCAGAAACACCATGCTTATCCTTTATATGGATAACAGCATCTTTATCTATTACAGTTTTGTTCCCTGTTGTATCTATTCCTGTCAGCCTGTTAATATCACTAATAGCTCTTTCTGTATTTGGTTCAATTTCAAGTTCTTTATGGTATTTTTGAGGATCACTTAAAACATCATCCACATACTTTAAAATGCGTTGGTCTGTCGAAGCAACATAATCTTCCATATTTTTTATTTCATCAGCAGTATGTGTATAAAATGTTTTAGGATCTGCCAACGCTTTATCAACAGGGTCCGTATAATCTTTAACTTTATTTTTTCTCATTGCTGCTGAAAGTTGGTTGTTCATGCTTCCTTCAAGATCATCTGCATTATAAATATTTTTCATAGCAGATGTATCTTTAAATTCACTATTATAGCGATTCATAGCATCTGTGAACTGTCTATTGATATCATTGGTAATATCTTCAGCAGTATTCAGACTAGGAATTGGCTGCCTTAACTGTTCTGCCTCACGTACCGCATCTGCAGTCTCTCTGATCAAATCCGGAGCATTTCTAATAGCGCCTGTTGCATCCATATTCTTAAAGATATCAGCATTATTACCAACTGTTTTAGCCAGATAATCATAGTTTGCTGACCCAAGATAAGGAATACTGCCCATAGCAAGGTTAGCAACTACATCAGCACCAAAGCGCTTAATAAGCTCGCCTTTCTCTTCCTCCGACAACACGCCATCTTCCATCATTTCTCTATAAGTAGGGATGATATCAAGAGCTACATCCTGTCCGGCCTGTCCTACCTGATTAAGAGCAAATCTTCCGGCAGCATTAGCACCGGCAAGAGCACCAGCAGCATCAAAAACAGGATTAGTTAAAGCATATGCTGATAAGTTACCAGCAAGCTGTCCACCGGCATAAAGGTTAGGATCCTGAGCCTTAGCATTCTGCCTTGCAAGATTATAAGCATTATCAACATAATCTTTTGTGGCCTGAGCCTCTTCACTTGGCGCTATTTTCTGCCTTACAGCATTTACAGCATCACTAGCATATCTCGCAAGATTATAATAAGGATCTAGAAAGCCTTGCATAGTATTAGCCACCTTAGAAGTCTTATTAAGGAGGTTCACCATATTGGCATAGTTCACCCTGTCTTCATTACTCTGAATTACTGGAATATGGCCTGAACGATAATTATATTTTTCTAATTCAGCCTGAGCGATCTGTCTTGCCTCTTCCTTCTCTGCTTCACTCAAAACATAATCAGGACTAAGCCAATCTGCTATTTTTTCCTGTGTAGTCCTTGTATCAGGCGCAGTTTCCTCCTGAACAGTTTTTCTTGGCTGATATTGAGGCATACTAAGCTCATTAACAGTATTTTCACCATACAGAGACAATCCTACATTCTGCTTCGGCTGCTCATAAAATGGATTCTCTAAGGCCTTCTGCCTTGCCTCTTTTTCACGTTCAGCCTTTGCCACCTGGGCATTTGTATACTCATCAAGGTTATTACCGCGCAAAGTCCTATCAGTAAATTTCTGAAGTACCGGAAGCTCATCTGTAGTGCTACTTGGAGTTTCACCGCGCATAATTGCTCTTGCTTCATTTCTGGCAGCAACTTCCTTTTCTCTCAGTTTTCCTTCCTGACGTTTTTTGCCATAAGTATTAGCATAGGATTTTTCCTGATCAATACCGCTAAGAGGCTGCTTAATTGTAGTCTGCTCTTTATATGCTTTTCTCTCTTCTGCTGTCATAAACTTTGCCGGTTCAGAAGCAGTGGAGGCCTTAGATGAACTACTTGCCTTCTTTGTATGCTTACTCTTCCAAGTGTCATACTCCTTCTGCAAATTCTGAACAGCAACATGATCAGCGTACTCCTGTTTTAATCTGAGATATCCGTCCGGGTCCTGTCCGGCATTGATTAAAGCCTGTCTTACCTGGTTATCTGCAATTGTCTGATATTTATTGGAATTTGCCATTTTAAAGCCTCCAAAAAAAATAAGGGGCAGTATAAACCGCCCCTTATGATAGGTTGTTAAGCTACTCCAAGCTGTCTCAAAATGCTATACAAAGTATCAATGCTCAATTCGCCATTGCTAACAGAATTGAACAGATTGTTTTTAAGCTTAGATGCTGACGTTCCGTTGGCAAGATCAAGCCTTGCCTGAGCAAGAAGCTTTGCATAATTTGAACCTTCACTTGCACTTACAGCCTGTTGAGCATTACCAGGAACAAAAGCATTAGTCGCTCTTGTAGGGTCATACTCATAAGAACTCATGTTAGTAAGTGCACTCTGCAAAGCTGTAAGATAAGAAGGATCCATTGCAAGGCTTCCAACACTTGAATAAAAGCTTTCCATAGCGGCTTGTCTCTGCGCCTCTGCTTCCATTTCAAGCTGCATTCTCTGCATATCAAGATTACTCATTGAACTGTTATAGGACTGCAAAGCATTAGCCAGGTTGTCGCCGTAACTCTGATCAAGCTTAGAAATATTGTTATTCAATGTCTCATTGATATCTGTACGGCTATTTCCATAGTTGTTTTCAAGCTTCGCCATTGTTGACTCAGCACTACCACCGTTATATCCCATAGCAGACAAGCGCTGATTAAGGTTTTTCTTTGTAAGCATATTGTTGATATATGCCTGTCTCAAAGAAGCCTCTGCATCCTTATTAACATCAGCCATAGACTCATCACGATATACACCAAGCCTATCTGCAGTAGAATCATAATTGCTCTTAAGGTTACTTGCAGCACTGTTATAAGCTGAAGCAATCCTCTGCATGTTACGCTCATATGCCTCATCTGCTCTTCTCTGTCTCTCAGCAGCCAGCTCCGCAAAATAAGCATTCCAGTCAAAGCCTCCTCCGCTGCTGCCTCCATCTGAATATCCGCCGCCACCGCCTCCGGTGCTAACAGGCGTAGTATTAACTACCGGCGCTGCAGTTGTTCCGCCAGTACTTGCAACACTTTTTGTTGGCGTACTTGTTGGCTGAGGATTGAGATTTTTCCCAGAATAATAATTACTAGGATCCTGTGCTAATGTTGTTCTTCCACCAGCATTAGTTATCTTTTTTACCGGAGTAGTATCATTTCCACCTACAACGTATAACATAATTTTTCCTCCTTTATTCTTCACTCCATGTCATACTTACACTTCCAGCTTCGCCACTACCACCAGCCGAAATACTCACAGTATCGCCCTCTTCAAATGTTATAACTGCGCTAGTTCCACCACTGGCAGACCCTTTTCCAGCAATTGAAAAGGCGCCGTTTCCAGAAGTTGAAACACTAACTTTTCCATCACAGAAAAGTTTAAATCCAGTGCTAGCACCTCCGCCTGATATAGACATCCATTCAACAGTTCCACCATAGTCAACTCTAACTGCGCCGCAACCAAATAATGTAGGAAGAGTAGCTAAATACTCTGCAGCATTTTTAAAAGGGATGAATGTATCAGCACCTCGATTGGCAGCGGTATTTATGCCATACTTTCCATCTTTGTAATCCATATAGATACGATTACCATTAGCAGTTAACTCACCTTTAAGCTCGTTATAATGTCCGGCACTTGTGTTTGACACGGATGTAATATTACTGGATAAGGTGTTATTAACAGAAGTTACTCTGCCATCTACTGTTGATATATCACTGCTCAAACCATCAGTAATATTATGCAAAGCAGTATAAGCATCATTTACAGCCTTTGAAGAAGCACCAACGGAATTAGCTGCAGCACCATCTGAAGCTGTGTACTTATCGGATAATTTAACGTGTCCGTATTTTGCACTTGTTCCAGGACCATATTCAGTACCAGTGCTATCATGCTTTGTTGCAGCCTTACCATTTGCTTTTGTGTTTACTTCATCAATAGCCGTCTGAGCATTATTCGCTGACAATCCGCTGCTGCCATTAGAATAACTAACCATTGAAGAGCTATAATCACCGGACTGAGGATTAACGTAACCAGAACGGCTATTAAAGGACTGCACTCCACCACCAGCGGCATTGCTGGCTCTTTCTGCCCAATACTTTGCATTGTTAGCATCCTCACCGGCTCTTGAATTAGTACCACCAACGGCCCATGATCTTGCCAATGTAGCCGTAGCGTCAATCTGTGCCGCACTGTCCTGAGCAGCCGCAGCCTTTTGTGAAGCCTGTGAAGCAGAAGCAGAAGCCGCAGCCGCGTCACTATGAGCATTAGCCGCACTTCCGGCAGCCGCACTCGCTGAGTTAGCAGCCTGTCCAGCAAGCTCAACGGCCCTATTTACTGACAATGTAACTTCTGCTGCTGTATTAGCTGCAGCCGTAGCCTGTCCAGCCGCTTCAGTAGCAGACGCAGCGGATTGTAATGCATATCCTCTCGCCGTTGTATTTGCGCTGGAATTGTAATTATCCACTGTGATCTTTTTCGTAGTCGTACCATCATCAACAGCTAAATAAGTACTTCCGGTCACAGATGTGGTTGTCTCTAATTCTGATATTTTAACTTTATCAGGCATTCTTATGACCTCCTTTGTATGCACTAAAAAAGGACGATACAACAAGTACCGTCCTTCCTTGATTCATTTGAATTGTTCTTGCTTGGCTTTTATCTTAGCAGCCCACTTGATCTGACGTTCATGCAAATAATCATACACAATCTGCATAGCTTCCGGAACCTCTGTAGTCTTCTTTAGCTCCTCAATAATTCTAACTACATTATCATGAAGCATAGTTACATGTTCCATTTCCGCTAAAGACAATTTGTAATATGTATCTGATAGTTGGGGGTAATCGTCAGCAACCTTATAGGCGCATCTGATATATTTCTCAGCATCATGCAATTCATCATCTATCTTCTCCGATATCTGCTTGATTATTTCCATAGCGCCACCTCATTATGTTGTTGCGGCCGGTGCATTGGCTACGAATTTACCAAGCTGTGAAAGAAGATACTGACTCTGTTCAGCATTAACTCTAAGGTTCTGCTCGTTCTGAAGAGCAATCTGAGTGTCCTGAAGTCTGTTCTCAAGCATGAGAGTCTTGATAGAGCAGCAACATTCGTTCATCTGAGCACCAAGAGCAGCTATGCCCTGTCTTACATCTGAGAATCCAGCAGCAATATTCTGATTTACTGCATTGAATCCGTTAACCGCTGTAAGAACATTGGTGTTGTTCTGATTTGCCAGGAACATTGTCTGATTGTCGATCAGCCTTGCAGTCTCATAGTTGTTATTTGCTGAGCTGAGAAGCACATCTCTAATGCCTTCCTGTGTAGCCTGGTTATTAACTGCTTCGTTAACGTCCTGGACTGTAGCGTAGTTTGGAATAGGACCTACTGGACCTCTTCCACCGCCAAAACCGAATCCGCCACCGAACAGAATAGCAATGATAAGAAAAGCACCGAGCCAATCTGAACTCATAAAGGATCCACCTTCTGACATTTATTTGTCCTCCTTCTTTAGATTTTTATATTTCATCTTGCAAGAATGAACTACTTTTTATTGATAAATGCGTTTACTCTGTCCATAATTGAGGACTTCGCTGCGCTTATATCCTGTCCCCTGGCTGAATACAATTTCTCAGCGGCTTGCGCTGGATTGTTCAGATCAAGTCCTTGTAATGCCGGATTGCTTTTTGCAAGATTCTGTAAGAAGGATTGAGGTGTCTCACCTCGCAGCATGGCTCCTACAGCTTGCATCATTATGTTATTATTCTGCGGCGTCTGGCTTGCGCTGCTTAACATTCGAAGTATTGGATTGTTTAGCATTGACTGTTTCCTCCAACTTTGCTATTCGGTCTTCAAGCTGCTTGAAATGGTCTACCGGTTTTTCTTCCTCATGTTCTTTAATGTCATAAGGTTTCAATGTCTTATAACCGGCACCATCTGTTTTAACAAGCCACACAAGCGGCGCAGTATTATCAAGAAGCAATATGCTGGAATCTGCCGCTAACTGGAATGCTTCAGCTCCCGCCCTTCCTGTTACTTCCACAACCTTAGTCGGTTGTCCTATCTGCGGTTGTAATGACTGTTGGAGTAATAATTGAGATAATTGAGCGTTATTGTAAGGCAACATAATTAGCCCTCCTATAAGTCAATTATCTCTTTATCCAATCCACACTAAAATGATGCAAACGTGCTGTATTAGTGCTATTTATATGCAATTTTTGAAAACAGTTTTTCTTCTCCTTTATAGACTATTGTTTTAATATGTCGTACTGATAAATTAAATTCCTCCGCAAGCGGCTCAAAGCAAATACCATCCAAGAGCCTACGCTTTAGAATCTGCCTGTCTCTCTCAGAAAAAATCCATTCATCAATAAGAAGCTCTACTTGTGATCTTGGAATATCAAAGTCTCTCATAAGCGTTACCTAAAGAGCTTTTTAATATTACTACAAGCTAGTGCTACACTTGCAATGATCAAAGCAATAAATAGCCGTTTATTTACACGCTCCATTCTTGCCATTTCTGACTCATGCACATAGA
>Ga0310690_10008169_pt1 | contig 13332 bp, 12 predicted proteins | sample AusTroGonzalo_MG_2_FD_207661 | JGI IMG/M metagenome (GOLD analysis project Ga0310690, IMG submission 207661) | Bovine rumen microbial communities from tropical cattle in Woodstock, Queensland, Australia - Gonzalo_04 (v2) (version 2) | ecosystem: Host-associated > Mammals > Digestive system >... | reverse complement strand
CCTTCAGTCGGAGAGCGTGCCATGGCAGTCTAATGGCTCCTTCTCGGGCGACAGCCTTGAACCGGGTCTGGAATACGTTGTTGACCAGAACGATGAAATGGTCAATGCTCCGGGTGGCACGACCTTCCAGAACAAGCGCTGGTAATCAATCCAGAATTGTCCAGAAGACAAACCTATTAGGAGGTCGGCGTAAGCCGGCCTCCTTTTATATATGTGCAGATAATGTAAAAAATAATTTGCAAATTATGCATAACCATATAGAGATAATTTATGTATATTAAACATGTGAAGATAAATATCATTTGATAACCAAGGATAGCTATATGAGTGATGAACTGATAAAGACTAAGCATAAGGGTGGTCGTCCGAAACCTGATAAGGAACAATGTCGTTTAGCAGCCAGTAAATATCAATACATCTCGGAGTTTCGTGCTAATGAGCCGCGGATGTATTCCAAGGCATACGGCCAACATTGGTTGAAGGAGTTCTTTCCATGCAGAAAGGCTAGAACATCGAAATATACTAAGGACTATTGCCGAGAACTGGCGGCTAAATGTCGTACTCGTCGCGAGTTTCGTGACAAGTATAATACCGCATATCATATGTCGTATGAAAACGGGTGGCTTGATGATTTGGGGTTGCCGGATAGGAACACTACAAATAGAATGGCTCATCGTGTTATATCGGATGAAGAAGTAATCGCGTGCGCTAGAAAATACGATACCATTAGTCAATTTAGACATCGGGATGCCAGCATGTATGGAATAGCTGTCAAGCGTAAAATGCTTTCCATGTTTACGTGGCTTGATTATAATCCGGAGATTACAAATGGATTTTATGACAATGTGTATGTCTATGAATTTCCTGATTTTAAGGTTGCTTATGTGGGTCGCACCGTCAATCCACGTTTGCGAGACTGGAATCACCGGAAATCGGGTGATGTAGTATACGATTACGCTGTTGCGGCAGGGGTTGATGTTCCTAATCCAAAGTACATCCATACGAATATTACGCTTAATGACGGACGAATTAAAGAGGGCGAAGTTATGAAACAGTACATTGACGATGGGTGGACTTTATTGAACCGCCAGCGAGCCGGCGGTATTGGAAATTTGCGTAGAGTTAGTAAGAAGCAGTTGCTGGATATAGCGAGGCAATATGAATATGTGAGTGATTTAACCAAGGAAAAGCCTGGTGTCTATAAAGCCTTGTCTAAATATGGCTGGCTTATTGAATGTACTTGGTTAAGGCGAAAACATGGTGGGGCTAGACCTGGAACTCCAAATGCGGAGCATGTATCCAAGTGGGCGGATTATGATGTATGCAAGGCGGAGGCGATGAAATACAATAGCCGTAACGCTTTCCGCGTAGGTTCAGGTGGAGCGTTCGAATATGCCTGGAAACAGGGTTGGGTTGCTGAGTGGTTCCCAGCTAAACTGAATGACCCCAGGCCGGTCGGGAAGTATGATAAAAGGACCGGAGTTCAGCTGGGTACGTATGTATCTGTCGCTGACGCGGCTGCGGAATCCGGCGTGTGCAATGAGGCAATCCGTGCGGTTTGTCTTGGGAAGAACCATACCTGCGGGGGATATGTATACAAGTATCTGGATAAGGGCAAGTAACACCCCGCTATTATTCTAAGTGTACCCGGATTTCCCATGGAAGTCCGGATATTTTTTATTTGTGGGTTTGAACGGACATAGTTTCCCGGTAGACAAGTTCTACAAGGAGAAATACATGTCCGAATTCAAGTCGTTTTTCAAGAACGTCGGCGGCAACGAGGGGTCCAAGTGCAAGTACCCCGCCCGTCTTGATACATATGGGTGCGGATGCTCCCATGACTGCAAATACTGTTATGCCAAGTCGCTCTTGGATTTTCGTAAGCTCTGGCATCCGGAAGACCCGGCGCAGGCCGATGTCGAGAAGATTCGCAAGCAGGTGGCAAAGATTGCCGAAGGCAAGTGTGGCGAAATTCGTGCCATCCGTCTCGGCGGCATGACTGACTGTTTCCAGCCAGTCGAGGCGAACCGACATGTGACGTTCGAGACACTGAAGATTCTCTCCGAATACCATGTCCCGTACCTTATTGTTACAAAGTCTGACCTTATCGCAACAGACGAGTATATGGCAGTCCTTGACAAGGACCTCGCCCATATCCAGGTGACCGTGACTACTACCGACGATGACCTGTCGCTTACTTACGAAAAGGCTGTTGTCCCGTCCCGCAGGATTGCCGCAATCGAACGCTTGCAGTCTGCCGGGTTCGACGTGGCGCTACGCTTGTCGCCGTTCATCCCGGAATATGTCGACCTTGACCGACTGAACCGGGTGAAGTGTGACAAGATACAGGTGGAGTTCCTCCGGGTCAACTCCTGGATACAGAAATGGTTCCCGATTGACTACAGCGGCTACACGGTGAAGCAGTCCGGGTACCGCCATCTTCCCCTCGAAAAGAAGAAGGAACTTATAAAGGGCATCACCGGGTTCAAGGAAGTGTCAGTTTGTGAGGACGAAAGCGAGGCCTACGAGTACTGGAAGGCCCATTTCAACCCGAATCCGGACGACTGTTGCAACCTCAGGATGTAATTCCCGGCAAATCCCGGAAGCGCCCTGTATTCCCAAGTGGCGTGCAATATAAACTATTGACGTATTTTACTGGAGTGTCCGATGCTTGACAGCAAGACGGTGAAGGCTCTGATGACCGGCATATTGAACGACGACGAGGCGGAGATAACCCGCATTGTCGACGCGTGCCTGGAGGCGGAGTACAGGACTCAGCTCGAATCCACCTCGCGGGCGGTATTCGAGAGCATGGCGAGCAGCAAGAAGCCGGTTATGGGATAGCGGGGTAGGAATATGGTTCTGGTTGAAGAAATGAATCCGGGCTCGGCGCAGTCGAGCGTCAGGATTGAGGAGCGGGTCGGTCTTGACGGCAATCCGGTGAAGCGCCTTATCATCGAGGGGTACGCCCTCGTATGTGACATTTCCGGAATCAACGGCCGCGAGTATCCGCGGACCCTCATTGCGAGGGAAATTGACCGTCTCAACAGGGAGGCTGTCCCGTACGGCCGTCTAGCCGCCGAGCTCAACCATCCCAGGCTGGACCCGGACGGCAATTCGAGGGACTACCCGATATGCGAGATGGACCTTTCCAAGCTCTGCGCCGTGGTCGAGGAGCTCCGCATGGAGGGGAACAAGGTTTTCTGCCGGATGGTGGTCGCCGAGGATACCGACGCTGGGCACAACCTTGCAGGGGCTATAAAGGCCGGCTACCGCCCGGGATATTCCATCCGCGGTGCCGGGGACACCATACCGAAGGGCGACCACGAGGTCGTGACGGACAACTACACGCTGATTACAATCGACGTGGTCGGCAACCCGAGTTTCGGCAAGGCAGCCATAGTCACGTCCCATATCGAGTCGGCCACCGACCGGGCAGGGAAGCTGAAGGCCATAACCGAGTCAATCGGCGCTATCAGGAAGGAAGTTGCCTTCAACCACCAGCTCCGCGACCTAGGCTACAGGCAGTACGACCTCGACGCGTTCATCCACTTTGCACACGAGCAGGTATAAGACAATGGACTTGGAGAAGATTTTGACAGAAGAAGAGCGCGGCAGCCTCAATCCGGAGGTCCTTGCCAAGCTGGAATCGGCGTACCGTGCCGACCTCGCCAGTGCGATGAAGGAGGAGAACCGCAAGACCAACGCGAAGTTCGAATCCCTTATGCAGCTTGTCGGCAAGAAGGTCGACGAGAAGATAACCCAGGCCGTAAGCACCGGCATGGACAAGATGAAGACCGACGCCATCAACAACAAGATGTTCGAGGCGCTGAGCCAGATTACTAACATCATCGAGTCGGTCGGCATTCCTGCCACGGAAGAGACGAAGAACCTACGGCAGCAGCTGCAGCAGACGGACAGCAAGCTGCAGGACGCATACGTCGAGCGGCAGAACATCCTCAAGAAGCTGAACTACCAGGCGAAGCTCAACAAGATTTACGAGCTGACCAAGGGGTCCAGTCCGGACATCGTCAACGCCGTAATCGAACGTTTCAAGAACGAGGACATCCGTGCAATCGACAAGAACTCAATCGCCGACTTCATCGACAACAACGATACCGGCGACGGCGGCATAGCCAGCGTCGACGTCGACGTACCGGGTGCCGGTGTCGAAGGCAAGACGGTACCGAACCTTGTGGACAAGGTAGAAATGGCGCTCAACGAAATACAGGACGACATGGACATGGACATGCCCGGGTTCCTTACGACGGAAACTGCCGTCGAGACGCCGGTCGTTCGCAAGCGCAAGCCGCTTGGCGAGGCCGTACGCAAGCCGTTCAAGCCGGAACGTGTACGCATACCCGCGACAGGCTCGGCGATGACGGAAGCCTCCATGGAACCGCAGTCGCCGGACGTGCAGGCCGCCATGGAACAGGTGGCCGCGTTCCGCGAGCTCGGCTTCGGGAGATTCAGCTAGAAGTTTCCGGGAATTTCGTCTCCTTGGTTCCCGGGGGCGGCGCGGCGTCAAGGCCGCGCCGTTTTTAATATAGTTTAAGCGGTAGATAAACTGTGAACGACGGAGACTTTCCCGATGAGACAACAGGATTATAACGCTAGACCCCAGAATTTCAGCCGCCCGAACAATCCCATGATGAACGGGAGGATGATGAACGGCCAGCCGATGGGCCAGCCGATGGGTAGGCCGATGAACGGCTCGATGATGGGCGCGCCGATGGCCAACCGGCCAATGATGCAGCCGCAGCGTCCGGCCATGCAGCCGCAGCCGACGATGAACGGCGGAAATTTCGCACCCCGTCCGGCCAATCCGCAGGTGCAGATGAACAACGGGATGTTCGGGGCGGGAAACTACCAGCAACAGGATACGATGCCCGGATTCGAGGGTTCGTACAACGGCGAGGACTGGAACAACATCAAGCTCGGCGACGTCCGCGACCAGATGAGCAAGGAACAGGCCCAGGCGAGCGTCGACCAGATGGACCAGTTCATCGAACAGATGCAGGGCCAGGTTGACCTCGGTGTGGCGTCGACTGGAAATATCGACCAGGTACTGTCGGCAATCAACATGCTGATAGGCATGCTGAACGCGCCGAAAGGCTGGCTCCCTACAAACATAGCCCCGAATTATGTTAATCTTGTCACTACGAAGGGCGCCAGTATCGCCAAGAACCTGGCCATATTCGGAAACGCCTTGGCACAGTTGAAGTAAAGCAAGATGAACCTGGTCACCCTGATACATAGGCAGTACAAGGAGAACGACAGCGTACGGTCGGACGGGACTTCCGGCCGCGTACTGTGGACAATGTGGAAGAACCCGTCGGGACAGGTGGACTGTCCGCCCCTGTACGGGTGGGACTACGAGCCCCTTGTCGCGGGGGAGGTCGAGGACCTCGATTCCGCCGTGTACGTGGCGACACTGTCCATAGGCGGCGACTTTGCCTACAGGATAAAGGCCGTATGGTATATCCCGGAGCACCGTGACGAGGCCGACATACCCGACGGGTACGTGACTTCCGCTGAATATGAAGCCACCCTGCGTGCCACGCATGGCGGAGTAGTCGACGAGGAAGAGAAGGCCCGCATACTGGCTGAGCTCCTGAAGGACATATGGGACGACATCAACCCGGCAATGTACTTCGTGCGGAACATGGCGACGGGTGACTGGGACCTGTATTCGGTTCACGGGAAGGTGCCTGGTTCCGTAACGATGAAAGTGGTGTGCGAGCAGGACGGAAACAGCATAGTGCAGGAATTCACCCTGCCGATTTCATACCCGTCAAATCCGGATGCCGACCCGAAATTCGATATAAACCCGCCGTCATTCCCGTACTACTCCCAGTCGGAAACCGACTGTATTATGGTAGGCAACCTCATATACGATTCCGACGTAGTGGCAAGGGTAATCGACGCCAGGTATGACGGGGAATGTTCCGGGAACGACTGCCTGTTCGAGATGGCGGTCGACGAGTACGGCTCGTACTATCTGAACACCCGGTTTGTCGAGTCTGAACTGGAGCATGTCCAGTTCACCGTCCCGGTCTACATAAAGTACCTGAACGCGGTGTCCGGCCTGGAAATAGAAGTCCGTAAGGAGTTCACCGTGTACGGACGCAGCATGGTGTTCATGGCGGAGCCTTTCGTGAAGTACATCCGCAACCTTGCCACCCGTGCGGGGACCGCCGAGATGGTGACCCTGTATGGCGGCAATTTCAACCAGGACATGAACGTGCGCCTTTCCTATGGAGCCGACTGGTACCGGGTGGTACCGCACGGCGACCTCGTGTTCGGCAAGGAAGGGAACTGGGACACAATAAGTTTCGTGATGACCTCCGACCTGGCGATGGGTACGGAGGGCGGGGATGAGCCGTGCGCGACATACGACATCCAGGTCGGTTACGGCGACGGTGCCGGGTTCATGGCCCTTGCCGGAACGGGCGACCCGAAGATGTCGCTGGAGAACCGCGTGGGGCTAATCCGGTTCAAGTACGATACCGGCACCCTGGCCGAACAGAAGAAGGCGTCGGCCGGCACGGTGGTGACCACCAACGCGGCATGCTTTTACTCTACCGATATCGGCCTGGTATATGACAGTACCGACGCCAGGGGGAACACCACCCAGGACGGCGGGGCTTCCGGGAAGTTCGGGAAGACGATATACTGGAAGGTGAATCCCGGAATAGATTGCGAGAAAGTCCGGTATGTCACTGTGAAGCTGAAGTACAACAAGCGTCTCGACTATCGACGGGGCAGCATGGTGCTCGACGGGGTGAACCTGACGGAGGGTGACGTCGTGTGGCTTGCCGGGCAGATGGACGGGACGGACGGCCTTTGGGTCGTCAGCTCAGGCGACTGGGAAGGCCTGCTGGACTACCTGGAACCGGAGGAAAGCCAGGGGAAGACCGGCGACCCGTGCACCGACTTGCCTCCAAGCCCGCTTCCGGTGGACGACACCGTATTCGTCGACCTCGGGGCCAGGGTGAACGACAGCGTCGACTACCGCTGCGCCCAGGATGTCCCGGAAAAGTACGGGACGCAGTCCGTGTGCGGCAATACGGTCAAGCCGGGGGACCTCATCATCCTGGCCAACCAGGGGGACCTGCGGGACGGGCTCTGGGAAGTCACCTGTACCGACTGGATTTACCGCGGACCGGTGAACGACTCCGGCACTGCGGAATTCGACGCATCGGACTCGATGCTTTTCCAGAACAACATAGATTTCTGCGCGTGCGGCGAGCCGGGGATTAACCCGATATTCAACATCGAGTATTACTATCTGAACGCCGGGTGTTACCTGGCGAAGGCTGTCCGCAAGGTTAAGATGATTTGCGGTGCGCGTGGCGGCATCGTACCGAACAACCGTGTGGTGATTACCGACTATTCGATTACCGTCGGTGCAAATAAGGAACTCGTGGTCGACACCGGCCTTACTGCTGGCGACGGGACGGCGGAGGACTGCACGAAGCCGAACGACAATTTTGACCAGGACAACGGGGAGAACACCGCCGAGGTCGCCAGGGGATGTGGAGCTGGCGGCGTGTATATCCAGTCGCCCGAATGCAGGAATGTCTGCGACTGCCCGAAATATTACCTGCTTGACAGGACGTTCGACAATACGAAGGTCAGCAATGGATTCAGCATGGTATTCTGGCAGTTCGGCGAGGGCGGGTGGCACCTGTACGCCTATGTCCAGCAGAAGGGTGGCGGGGCTTCCGTAATGTATTACGTGTACCATCTGCACGTGTGCGGAGTGGCTCTGCCGAACATGGTCGACGAGAATACCGACGTGTACGTCGTCGACGACCGTGGAATACCGACCAGCAGGCGAACGAAGGATGCGTGGTTCGTCCCGCACGGAGGAGTCCTTGCCGACGGGTTCGGCATGTACGACGAAAACTGGAATTTCGTCGTCCCCGTCCGTGACGGCGAAGGGAACCCGACATACGACGATGCCGGCAACGCGATAACCGGGATGACGCACGAGCTGAATGCCGATACACTGTTCCAGAGATGGACACTGCATGCGCCTACGGCCAGCGGCTCCCCGGGTACCATGATGCTGGCCCATGCCGTCAGTGTAGGGGACACGGAGAGTGTGACGGGAATCGGGCATTCATATGGATTCAAGTTCTATCATACACCGCTGACCAAGGAACGTTTCTGCCAGATTTACAACTCGACCGTCGGCGGGTGCATATGCCGGGACACATGGACCGGCCTCGTGACCGACCAGTGCTATGATTCGGACGGGCAGCCCGTGGAATGCGGCGAGCTGGCATCGGAAGGCCATGCGATGATTACTACCGACGATGACGAGCCGATGTCGGTGGACAGCGTGTGCTTTGACGGGACCGGTACCAAAATAGACTGCTAGCAAGCCATAAACTACCGTTGTCCAGACAATGACGGAACAATATGGCAGACTCAACCGGAATTCAAAAGAAAATAGTTGACCTTGACCCGTACGGTGCCGAGGTCATCCCGGATTCGTCCGGGAATCTCCACCCAGTATGGAACGCCGGCGCCGAGCCTCCGGCCGAGGCCGGGCTAGTCGGCGTGTCGGTTCCCCTGGGTACCGGCGGGAGGTATACGGCGAAGGTCCCCATGCCGGTAGCGGGGAAGGGACTGTCCCAGTCGGAATCCGGCGTTGTCGACGTGAAATACGATACCGCCACGATGGAGCTGCTTCCGGACGGCAGTCTCGCGTCGAAGTCGGCGGCCGGCTCGGCGGTGATGTTCGGCGTGCATGGCGTCCGGCTTTCGGAGGAACTGGCGGTACTGGAGTTCAGTTCCGTCGAGGAGGACTGCCACCGGACCGAAGTGCTGGTGTCCCCCGACGCCTATCCGGCCAACACGCAGGATGCTCTCCCGGAAGGCGACGTGGTGTTCCCGGCGGCCGCCAGGTGGATTAAGGCCGACGCCATACTAACGTTCACCGCGGAAGGCCACGCGGAAAACTCCGAGAAGTATAACTGCGTGTTCGTCGTGCAGTCTCTCGACCCGGTCGCGGACGGGAACCCGGCCGTTCTGGAGACCCACGAGTTCCCGTTCAGGCTGGACACGTCGGAGCACATATCAGTCATTTACTGCCCGGTATCCGTATATAACGGCAGCGGGAATCCATGCCGCCTGCGCACGGGCATACGGTGGAATCGTGCCGGCGAACCGGCGAGGGAAATTTCCTGTACCGGAAAGATTACCATAACGGCGGTTTAGGCAAGAAAGGTCTAGTTTATGGGCAGTAGAAGACCCAGGCGGACTTAGAAATGGCCTCAAGTGCAAAGGAAAAGAAATATCGCGGCCCCCGTCACAAGAGGGTGCCGGCAATGGCGCCCGAATTCGACGAGAAGGGACACCAGACGAAGACTTCCATGATGTACGGGCGCATAGACCCGGCATACCTAACCAGACTCATAATGGAATACAAGTGCGAGATGGACCCGTTCGTGCTCGAGCGCGACGCCGTCGCCAAGGTGGACAAGGAAAAGGCGATGAAGATGGTCCCCCCGCAGATGAGCGAGTACCTGGGAGTATGTATCGACATCATTATCAAGAAAACGCTCGGCTTGCCGAGATGGCGGGACTATACCCCGGCATGGCACGAGGAGATGTACGCGCATGCCCTGATGCTGATACTCAGGTACATCCACAGGTTCAACCCGAGCAAGGTGAAGTCCGACCCGTATTTCTACGTGGGCATGATTGCATGGAACGCGTGCAACCAGGTATGGAACGTCCTCGACCGGCAGAACCAGAGGGTAAAGTTCATCCCGCTCGTCGAAGGTATTTATCACAACGTCATCTCGATGGACCAGTATGCCGGGGTCATGGCGAAGGAGGAAAAACGCCGGGCCGAGAAGAAGAAGGCGGACCTAGTCAACGAGAGTAGCGTCACCGTGGACGAGGCTGCGACTATGATTAGGGAAATCGACGAGGCGGCCGGGATACACATCGAGGAGGACTGGCTGGCCCAGCTCAACCTGAAGCGGGCGATGAAGAAAGCGAAGGAGGCCGAAATCCAGACGGAGCCACAGCCGCCTGCCGGCGACACCGCATGCAATCCGTGATGGTTTGTGACGAATACCCGGGACATCCCGGGTTTTCCTTTATTGCCGGACATATAAACTTCGGATGTTATAGAAAACACGGGGTGACCTATGGGAATCGAACTTGGCGCGGTTGGTATGTACGGGGGATTGGGCAACAATTTCGACATCCATCCCGATTATCGGCATGACCTGTTCTACCAGGTACAGAACGCCGTCCGCGGAATCGGCGACATCAAGAGCGGGAAGGCCAACGAGTTCCTGACCCGCGCATACGAGCAGAACTGGTGGCATACCGAGGACAAGCTGGCTGAACTACAGGACAAGTTCCTCGAGGACGACATGATTAACAACACGCCGGGCCGGGGCCAGCGCAACTACCGCAGGATGGAGTACGACATCCAGAAGAACCCGAACGGGAAGGGTGCAGCCGAAGACCGCGAGCTTGCCGAGGACAGGAAGGTTCTGGACGACGGACAGGTTCTCGAACTGATGAAGCAGCACGTGTATTCCCTGTGCACGACGGCCTCAGCCGTGAAGAATACGCCGATTACCCAGAAGGACTACGCCGGGCAGATTAAGTTGCGATAGTTCTTTTTGCGACGGGTTGATGTTGCATATGTGGCCGGGATGTTTAAATTCCGGTCATTTTTGTGCACGTCATGCGGGTTTTCATGAAAATATGTACGTGGCACGGATTTTGCTTGTGAACGTGCGAAAGACAATAGATAAGGAGCTTATATGGCTAACAAGAATCTCATTTTCCCCGGTTTCGGTATGTTCGTCGACGGTATGCCCATGGCGAGTTGGATAGACGGTTTCATGGACAGGATGCAGCGCCGCATCGCCGAGGACTCCCCGGGCGACGGTACGGCGAAACCCCGGTACTACACCAACAAGGAAGGTACCGAACTGTATGTCGAGCTGCCGGGATGTAAGAAGGAAAACGTCTCGGTCGAATACGACGAGGAGGCGGGCGTGGTAGTCCGGGCGACCCGGGAGGTCGCCGGGAAGAAGGACAGCTACCGCATTGCGTTCCGTCCGGAACATGGCGGAATCGACGCGGACGCCATCAAGCCGACGTTTGCCGACGGCCTGCTTACCATCCCGGTGAAGGAGAAGAAACAGGAAACCAAGAGGAGAATCGCAATCGAATAATTTATCATGAACAAAGAAAGGCCGGCGTCAGCCGGCCTTTTTTATTGCATGCACCGTCATACCGAGGTGGTCGGCGTGTCGGCATAGTGCAATATGTACGGTGTGCCGTTCGGTTCCCCGTCCGGTGCGAGCACGTAGAGCTTTTCGTGGTCGTTGTCGACGAGCTTGCGGGTGACGCGGTACCGGGTTTTCCCGATTCCGACGCCTTCCCCCTGTGCCAGCTTGTCCACGAGAGTGCGCTTTGCCTTGGCCGCGTCACGGAAATGGTGCTCCGCGCGGGCGAGAACCGTACGCATTAGTCCCTGGATGTCGTTCTTGGCAAGGAGCTCCTTTCCCTGGGCATCGAGCTCCTTCAGGCTGCAGATGCAGTTGACTCCTCCGGCGGCTTCCATGAGGTGCGACGCGTACTTTTCGAGCATGTCCATCATCCGGGACTTTACGTCGTCCGGCTGTGTGGACTCGATGATGGTCTTTCCCACCCCTTCGACGAAGGCTTTTCTGGAAAGCCCCGATGCCTTGCACTGGGCATCAAGTTTCGCGAACCCCGCCGCCTCGACCATCGCCTTTCTCTGGGCGTCTTCCTTCATCTTGCGCCTGCGGTATTCGGCGGCAATGAAGTTGACGCCTTCGGTAAGGGCGTCCACCTTCTTCGCGTCGTATCCCTTCGTCTTGAGCGCCTGGATTTCGTCGATGAACTTGTCAATCTTCTTCATTGTAAATATTCCCGGCAAATGCCTGTTTATGCTTAGTTTATAGCCCGCCGCGGTTCGCGTGCCGGCATAAACTACCGGATATGCAGCGGTTCTATTACGTTCGTGAAATCGAGAAGATTCTAATCGGGCTGTACGACATGTTCGACAACCTCCGGGTCAACAAGTATCTTGACCCGCAGAGAACTGTGATTGACAAGACGGTCAAGGTGCCGCTGGTCACCCACTATTCCAAGGATTTTGCCAACTACCTGTCGTCGACCACATCGAAGCAGATTCTCCAGGTGCTTCCCGTGGCCGGACTGAGGTACACCGGGGATGCCCGGGACGACGCCAACATGACCCAGCCAACCTACGCGAGGGAAATATACTGCCGCGACCAGGATTTCTGGATACGGGACATACAGCCCAGGATGTACGTGTTCAAGTTCGAGCTGACTCTGCTGACGGGAAACACTTCCGACATGTGGCAGCTCAAGGAGAACTTGCAGCCGTATTACCAGACGTACCGTACGCTGCGACTGAAGGAATTCGATTTCTGCCCGGACATAGAGCGCGAGGTGCCCGTATGCATCACCGGATGGGCGGACGACATCCGCGACGAGACCGACCTGAACTCCAACGAGGGGCAGATGTACCAGACCACATACCAGATTGAGGCGCACGGCGCCATGCACTGCCCGTACATGGTTCCAGCGGAAATCCGGTACGCCCAGATGGATTTCAACGTGGGGAAGAAGGTAATAGACAGCGAGCAGATACTGGTATACCCGGACGAGATTGCCAGACAGAAACGCAAGCTGTGGGAAACAGTGTCCCCGTCGAAGAGGGAAGGTTTCTCCTTGCTCAAGAGCCTCGCCCGGACTCTCGTCCGCAGGTCTACCGTCGACGGGGAGGAATACTGGAGCGACGAGACACTGAGGTACGCCATGCTGACGTACAACGAGATAACCGGATACGACCTGAACGGCGAACCCACTGGCTTCAACCCGGTGACCTACAACGCCGGGGACGGGAGCGGCCTTGTCGAGCAGTATGTGCGGAATCCCGACGGGTCGTATGCCAGGGATGCCGAAGGGAATTATATCACCGAGAAGGTGCCGGAGTACAGCTGGGAGCAGGTCGTCGTCGACGACGTCGAACGTCCTGCCGAGGTACCGTCGTTCGACCTGCTGCACCTGACGTTCGACGACGACAGCCCGTTCGCCCGTGATTTCAGCGGTCTCGGCCGTGATTTCGTGGCGATAAATGACGAGAACAGGAATTTTGTCCCGGACGTACCACCCGGTAACGGCAGCGACGCTCCGGAAGGGTACGAGTCCGCCGGATTGCAGCTAGATTCGTCCAGTCCTGACGGGGTGAAGCCGTGGTCCCAGATTCTGGAATGGTTCGGTGACAACAAG
>Ga0310690_10008168_pt1 | contig 13333 bp, 12 predicted proteins | sample AusTroGonzalo_MG_2_FD_207661 | JGI IMG/M metagenome (GOLD analysis project Ga0310690, IMG submission 207661) | Bovine rumen microbial communities from tropical cattle in Woodstock, Queensland, Australia - Gonzalo_04 (v2) (version 2) | ecosystem: Host-associated > Mammals > Digestive system >... | reverse complement strand
AGCTTTTTATATAAAAAAGGAAGCTTAAAAGCTTCCTTTTGTCTTTATTGCATATTTCTTATTTAGATTTTTTTGCAGCAATTTGTTTTTTAATTGCTTTTGCTTCCGGTGTTAAATCTTTAGCAGAAGCTTTTTCTAAATAAGAATCTAAGCCGCCATTGTGCTCAATAGAACGCAATGTTTTTGAGCAAATTTTAAGCTTAAAAACCTTATTAAGTGTTTCACTTAAAAGAGAAACAACATGTAGATTCGGCATAAAACGACGACGAGTGCGGTTGTTTGCATGGCTTACATTATTGCCGCTCTGAACGCCTGTGCCTGTTAAATCACATTTCTTAGCCATTGTCTTTATCCTTTATACTAAAAAAACTTTGTTGCCATTAAATACAGATATTTTTTTGATATGTCAAGCACAATTATCAAAAAATAAAAAAAAGACTAGCCAAAATAAAAAAACTGATATACAAGAGCAGAAGTAAAATATGTATCCGTAGCTCAACCGGATAGAGTGTTGGCCTCCGACGCCAAAGGTTGCGAGTTCGAGCCTCGCCGGATACGCCAAAATAAAAAAGCGGTCATGAGACCGTTTTTTTATTTTGCTTCGATGTTGCGAGGCGAGAACTGGGGAAGCTGACTTTCAAAAATCTGTCCGGCGGACAGATTTTCGATGTCAGGCGTGAGTTTGTTTGCGGATGAGCAAACGGCAGTGCGGCAAAAGCCGCATTACAAACTGAGCTTTAGAGCCTCGCCGGATACGCCAAATAAAAAAAACCACGCATTTTATGCGTGGTTTTCTTCATCTTCGATGTTTCCGACCAGGCATTCCGCGCGATGAATGTATGCCTCTATATATGGGGCAAAGATGCGGCACACTTTATAGTAGACGCCCTTTTTGAAAAAGATAATGTGTTTCGGGGCAGATTTGATGTCTGCCCATTCGTATGCTTTAAATTCGGGGATTTGAGTTTGCAAGTTAATTTCGTCATCAGTTCCCGTAAAATGGAGTAAAAACCAATGCATGTTTTGGCCGATATGCATTTTTCCTTTGGCTGCGAGTTTCTCACGAATTTGTTTTGGGAAAGTATAAGAAATTGGGTTTTCTAAATTCATAATGATTTGCGCCGAACGAACGGATGTTTCTTCAAAAAGCTCACGAAGGGCTGCCTCTTTTGGATCTTCTCCCTTTTCAATTCCACCTTGCGGAAATTGCCATTGATAGCCTTTTTTATCTATTCGTGCGCAGAGCAAAACTTTTCCAAGGTCATTGAAAAGAACTATGCCGACACAATTTCGGTATGTTGACATTATTTTTTGCTTTCCTCTTGAATTGTGCCTTCCTTTGAAATGTTTGTTTGATACAGTTTTAAGGCATGAACCAAATCAATCGCACGCGTTAACTGATAATCGGAAATTTCATTTTCTTTTTTAGCGTCATCTTTTTCTTTGGTGTTTTTGTTTTCTTCCATATCATTTTTTAAAGCGCCGTTTAATTCAGCTTCTTTTATGCTAAAACCATAACTCTCGAGAGGTTTAACTTCGGCAGGTTTTACTTCAATATCCGGTTCAATGCCTTTGGCTTGAATGGATCTGCCGGAAGGGGTGTAATAACGCGCGGTTGTTAAACGCATGGCACCATAATCGCCTAGAGGAATAACGGTTTGAACAGAGCCTTTACCAAATGATTTTTCTCCTAAGATAATGGCGCGATGATGATCTTGCAGAGCACCGGCAACAATTTCGGAGGCTGAAGCTGAACCTTCGTTAATCATCACTACAATCGGCAAGCCGTTTGCAATGTCTCCTTCATGTGCCGAATATTTGACGTTGTCTTGTTCGTTTCTGGAACGCGTGGAAACGATTTCTCCCCTATCTAAGAACAAATCTGAAACAGCTATGGCCTGATCAAGCAATCCGCCGGGGTTGTTTCGAACATCAATAACAATGCCTGAAAGCTTATCGCCCAGTTTTTTGAGGGTATCATCATAGGCTTTTTTAATTGATTTATCGTTATCTTCCGTAAAAGAAGAAATACGGATATACAAAATATCATCGTCTTTAATTTCTGTTTTGACCGATTGAATTTTAATTTCTTGGCGTTTGATTGTGACATCAAAGGGCTTCTCTCCTTCACGTCTGATTGAAAGTTTGACTTTTGTGCCGATTTTGCCGCGCATTTTCGAAACGGCTTCGTTTAAGCTTAGGCCGATAACCGTTTCGCCATCAATATGTGTGATGTAGTCACCCGCTTTTAATCCGGCTTTGAAAGCCGGGGTGTCATCAATCGGGGAAACAACTTTGACCAAACCATTGTCCATAGTGACCTCAATACCAAGACCGCCGAATTTTCCTTTCGTTTGTTCGGACATGTAATTAAAGCTTTCGGCATCTAAATAGCTGCTGTGCGGATCTAATGAAGAAAGCATGCCGTTTAAAGCTTGTTCAATCAATTTTTGATCAGACACTTCTTCAACATAACCAGCCTTGGTGCGTTCCATCACCTCGCCGAAAAGATTGAGCATTTCATATGTGTTGTGCTCCGGTTTTTCTTTTTGAGCCGAAAAGGCATTGTGAGAAGAAAGAGCTAAAACAATAGAGAGTAATACAAGTTTTTTTAACATATTTTGTTCCTTTTTTTAGGGATTAAGCCACGAAAGCGGATTAATCGGTTTTTTGTCTTTTCTGATTTCCATGTATAGTTTGGCATTTTGATTGTCTGGCATTAAGCCGACCGGTTCTCCCGCAAGAAGCATTTGACCATTTTCAGTGTCAATGCTGTTCATTCCTGCAATAAGGGAGATGATGTCATTTTCATGTGAAATAATAATAAGGTTGCCATAGCCTTTAAAAGGTCCGGAAAAAATGACCGTGCCGTCATAAGGCGCAACCACTTGTGCGTTGTTTCGTGTTTTGAAAACAATGCCTTTGGAGGTAACACCTTTGGAAAGTTCTTGTCCGTAAAATGTGATGATGTCTCCTCTGGCAGGTCTGGTAAATTTACCGACAGAAGATGCTTTGGGTGAAGAGGTGCTGACGGGCTCTGATTTTATTGTGTCATAGCGTATGTCATCTTCTGTTTGAGTCTCTCTTTCGGTTTCTTGCCCTTCAAAGCCGAGGGACTGTCCTTCGCGTAAACGTTTGATTTGTGCTTCTTCCAATTTGCGCTGTTCTTCAAGATCACGCTCACGGGCGGCGCGTTTAAGTTCTTCAGCCTTGCGGCGCTTTAATTCAGCCTCTTGCATGGCTTTTTCCATTAAATCACGCAAATCAGAGGCCTCGGCTGCCAGTTTAACGGCTTCATTCTTGGCTTTTGATGTTTCCCCCTCAAGCTGTTCTCGTAATTTGTTTTTTTCTGATGCCAATTTTTTAAGAGATTCTTGTTTTTTCTTTAAGTCTTGCGTTTGATTGGAAAGCTCAAGAAGCTTTTTGTTTAAAGCTTCTTTTTGAGCATTTAAGTTATCTAAATCTTTTTTCAGCTCTTCTGCCTTTTTATTGATTTCCGGAATCGTTTCTCGCATTAAAATAGCACTTCGAATAACTTCAACCGGGGTAAGCGGTTGCAATAAAAGGGAATCTGAGGGATGAAGCGCTAAATTTTGAATGGAGGCCAAAAGTGTTGAAAGATTTTGATATTCTTTATCAAAATTTTCTTGCGTTACCTGGAGTTTTCCTTTTAAGAGGATGAGCTCTTCTTCCGTTTTAGAGATACTGTCTTCATCTTTTTGAACACGCTTAGCCGCTTCAACAAGCTCTTTGTTCATTTTTGCAAGTTCCAAGCTTAACGCAACAGACTCTGCTTGGAGCTTTTTATATTCCATTTTCTTTTGATCTGATTTTTGCTCTAAGGCTTCCACTTCATTTTTTGAAGGAGCGGCTTGCACAAAACCCGCCGATAAGACAATCGACAAGAAAAGAAGGATGTGCAAGGTGCTTTTTTTCATTTTTTATTTCTCGAGCAAAGATTTTCCTGTCATGGCCGCGGGTTGTTTTAATGCAAGCAAAGCCAAAAGGGTTGGCGAAATATCGGCTAAACGCCCGTCAGACAAGCCCTTAACCTCGGAAGGTGCGTTAAACAAAACAGCTTGAACTTTGCCGACAGTGTGTGCCGTGTAGGGTTCTCCCGTTTTTTCATCAACCATTTTTTCAACGTTGCCATGATCTGCCGTAACGAGCAAAACACCATCTGCCTTTTTGATGGCATCTATGACGCGACCCAAATTTTCATCTACGGCGGCAACGGCTTTTAAGGCAGCTTCCATGACACCGGTGTGTCCGACCATATCGCCGTTTGCAAAATTGCAAATGATGACATCAAATTTGTGGTTTTCAATGGCATCCACCAATTTATCAGTGACTTCGTAAACACTCATTTCGGGCTTCAAATCATAGGTGGCAACTTTGGGAGAAGGAATTAAAATACGGCTTTCGCCTTCAAATTCGCGTTCTTCTCCGCCGTTAAAGAAAAATGTGACATGAGCATATTTTTCCGTTTCGGCAATGCGCAATTGCGTGAGCCCGTTTTTAGAAACAATTTCACCGAAAATGTCTTTTAACTCTTCGGGACCGAAAAGGGTTTGCATAAAACGATTATGGTCAACGGAATATTCAGCCATGCCGACGGAAACGGCAAAACGAATCGTCTTTTTGCGCTCAAAACCGGTAAATTCTTTGTCTGATAAGGCATATAAAATTTCTCTTGCACGGTCTGCTCTAAAGTTTGCCATTAAAACGGCATCACCGTCTGAAGCACCTTGATAATCACCCACAACACAAGGAATAATAAATTCGTCTGTGATATTTTCATCATAGGTTGCTTTCATGGCCTCCTGAACGGTTGAAAAACGAGTGCCATCTGCCAAAACAATGTTGTTATAAGCTTTTTCAACACGATCCCAACGTTTATCGCGATCCATGGCATAAAAACGACCTGAAATGGTGGCTACTTTGACATTTGAAAGATTTTTGATGCCGTCTTCAAATTCTTTTAAGAAACCGGCACCGGATTGCGGCGGCGTATCACGCCCGTCCATGAAAGCGTGAACGGCAACTTTGATGCCGTTATCATTTAAGATTTTGGATAAAGCCAAAATATGATTTTGATGAGAGTGAACACCGCCCGGTGACATTAAGCCCATTAAATGACATGTGCCGTTTGTTTGTTTTAAAGTATCAATTAATTTGATTAAAACGGGGTTTTTCGCCAAGCTGCCATCTTTAACGGCTTGATCGATTTTGGGTAAATCTTGCATCACCACACGACCGGCACCCAAGTTCATGTGTCCGACCTCGGAGTTGCCCATTTGCCCCTCAGGCAAGCCGACATCCAAACCTGATGTTTCAATGAAAGCATGCGGGCAGGTTTTTAATAAGTTATGCCAATTTGGTGTGTGGCCGTTTTCTATTGCGTTATCCGACGTTAAATTTTGACGGTATCCCCAACCGTCTAAGATGAGTAACATCACAGGTTTTTTCATGTTTTTTTCTCTTTTCGTTATTTTGTTTTTTTTTAATATATACAATAAAAGAGGATAGAAAAGCACTAAAAATGTTTTTTTATTGACATTTTTCTTTAAGATTAAATGATGATTTCTGTTTTGTAAAATTGAAAAAAATATTTGAAAAATGTTAAGCTTTGGCGTAGCATAATGGCAATATTAAGAAAATAAATAAAAAAAAGAAAATGAGCGAAAAATATTTTATTAAAACATATGGTTGCCAAATGAATGTTTATGACTCTCATCGTATGGCAATGATGCTTGAAGATATGGGCTATGAAAAAGCCGACAATCAGCAAGATGCTGATTTGGTGCTTTTTAATACGTGCCACATCAGGGAAAAAGCTGCCGAAAAATTGTTTTCGGATTTAGGGCGAGCTCTTTTGATTAAAAACGAGCGCGCAGAAAAGGGCTTAAAAACAATTATCGGCGTGGCAGGTTGTGTGGTTCAGGCTGAAGATGAACAAATCTTAAAACGTGCGCCGTATGTTGATTTTGCCTTTGGACCGCTGACGTATCACAGATTGCCTGAAATTTTAAAACAAATCAAAAATAAAAGAAAAGAAGGGGTTGTTGATACGGAATTTCCGGCTGAATCGAAATTTGACTTTTTGCCTGAAAACAAAGCAGAGGGCGGTTGCTCATTTTTGGCGATACAAGAAGGGTGTAATAATTTTTGCACCTATTGCGTTGTGCCTTACACAAGGGGCGTTGAATATTCAAGACCGATTGAAGACGTGTTGGCCGAGGCCAGACGCCTGATTGAAACAGGCACTTTGGAAATTAATCTTTTGGGGCAGAATGTGAACTCATATCACGGCGAAGATCAAAACGGACGTGAGCGCAACTTGGCTTACCTTTTAAATAAAATGGCGGAACTTGACGGTCTACAAAGGCTTCGCTACACAACATCATATCCTGCCGATGTTGATGAGGATTTAATTACGTGTCATCATGATATTGATATTTTAATGCCGTATTTGCATTTACCGGTGCAGTCCGGTTCAAACAAAATCTTAAAAGCGATGAACAGACGGCACACGCGAGAGACATACATTGAAGTGGTGCAGAAGTTAAAAGAAGCGAATCCGAAGCTTGAGATGTCTTCCGACTTCATTGTGGGTTTCCCCGGTGAAACAGACGAAGATTTTGAAGCCACGCTTGATTTGGTTGATCAAATTCAATACATTCAGGCCTTTTCATTTAAATACAGCAAACGGCCCGGAACACCGGCTGCAGTGATGGAAAATCAGGTTTCGGAAAAGATTAAAAAAGAAAGGCTTGATGTTTTGCAGGCAAAGCTTTTTGATTTACAATTGAAGTTTAATCAAAGATGTGTGGGGCAAACTTTTGAAGTTTTGTTTGAGCAATTCGGTCGCCATAAAGGGCAACTGATTGGGCGCACACCATATATGCAAAATGTGCATGCTGAGGCTCCAAACGAGATGATGGGAAAAATCGGAAAAGTAAAAATTTTAAGCACAACAACGAATTCTTTAACAGGAAAGGTAATTTTATAATGGCTGAAATTAATTTTGAATTGTATAACAATCAACTCATACAAAAATTAGTGGGCGCATCTGATGCGAACTTAAAGCTGATTGAAAAAGCGCTCGGTGTTGATATTTTAAGTTTTGGAAATCAGATTACCATTAAGGGAAGTCCGAAAGAGATAGAGCAGGCAAAAGCTGCGATTATGGTTTTGTATGATAAGGTCAGCAAAAGTATCGGGGTTGGTGAAGAAGAAGTGAAAGCAGCCATCAGGATGTGCGGCGGTGGCGCAAGCGAATCGGAAATTCAAAACTTAAATGATATGGTTTTGAAAACAAAGAAGCGTTATATTTATCCAAGATCTGCAACGCAAGCCAAATATATTGACGCCATGCTCAAAAACGAGCTTGTGTTCGGCTTGGGCCCTGCCGGTACGGGTAAAACATATTTGGCGGTGGCTTTGGCTGTTTCAATGATGCTTGAGGGAGCCGTTGATAAAATTATTTTATCGCGTCCTGCCGTTGAAGCCGGTGAAAATCTTGGCTTTTTGCCGGGTGATTTGAAAGAAAAAGTCGATCCTTATTTGAGGCCTTTATATGACGCTTTATATGAGATGTTGCCGGCGGAAATGGTTGATAAAAAACTCTCATTGGGCGAAATTGAAATTGCACCGCTTGCTTTTATGCGCGGTCGCACGCTTTCAAACGCTTTTGTGATTTTAGATGAGGCGCAAAATACAACGCCGATGCAAATGAAAATGTTTTTAACACGTTTGGGTGAAAATTCACGCATGGTTGTTAACGGCGATTTGAGTCAGGTCGATTTGCCGCGCGGTGTTGTTTCAGGCTTAAGAGATGCACTTGATACATTAAAAAAGGTTGACAACATTACTTCCGTGACATTTACTTCATCTGATGTGGTGCGTCACGGGTTGGTCGCGAAAATCGTTCAGGCTTACGAAGAAAAAAGCAAACATTTTAATGAAATTTACGAAGAAAAAAATAAGAATTGGCAAAAAAACGAAGATGAATAAATTTGACATTTTTATTGATGTTCAGGACAAGCATTGGGAGAAAAGCATTCCTTCTGTTGAAGTGCTTGTTGATGATGTCAAATCTGCCGTTTTGGATGTGGTACAAAACGATGTTTGGTTTTTATCAGAACCTAAAAATTTCAGCATTAATTTGGCCTTAAGTAATGATAAAACAGTGCATCGTTTGAATAAAGAATTTCGCCATCAGGATAGGCCGACAAATGTGCTTTCTTTTGCAAATATTGATGATGAAGATTTTGAAAATGAACTTGAAATGCAAGAGGATGTTTGCCTCGGTGATGTGATTGTGGCTTATGAAACGATGGTGCGCGAATCTGAAGAACTCGGGGTGTCATTTAAGGATCATTTTTGCCATTTATGGGTTCACGGCATGCTTCATGTTTTAGGCTTTGATCATATGATTGAGAGTGAGCGAATCGAGATGGAAGAAAAAGAAATCGCAATTTTAAAAAAGCTTGCTATTGAAAATCCGTATCAGGAATAAAAAATGTTTCAGGCCATACAAATCAAACATAAAAAAACAACACTTTTTATTGCCGGCGTTTTGGGAGCGCTTGGTTTTGCACCTGTTTATGCTTTGCCTCTTTTTGTGGCTTCTTTGTTTTTTGCCGTGTTGATGTGTGAGAAGGCAGAGACTTATCGTAAGGTATCTTTATTTGCCTATTTGTTTGGTGTTGGTTTTAATGTTTCAGCATTTTATTGGATTTCTAATGCGCTTTTGGTTGACGTTAAGACATTTGGGTTGTTTTATCCGTTGGCACTTTTGGCGCCGGGCTTGTTTTTTGCATTATTTTGGTTGCCGCCCTTTTGGGCTTGGCATTTTTTTAAAAAGCAAAATGTTTGGTTTCAAATTTTAGGCTTTTCCAGTGTTTTTGTTTTGTGCGAATATTGTCGTAGTTTTTTGTTGACCGGTTTTCCGTGGAATATGCTCGGTACGATGTTTGCTTTTTCGGATATTTTCATTCAAACAGCCAGTGTGATTGGGACGTACGGTTTAACTTTTTTGCTTTTAATATTGGGCTTTTGTTTTTATGCGGCATTTGAAAAATATTATAAAAGCGCAGTGATTGTTTTTGTCTGTGTTGTCGGTTTTATGCTTTTCTTTGGTGTGTTTCGAATTTCGCAATATGATAATTCGTCATCTAAAATGACTGTGCGTCTTGTTCAGCCGAGTATTCCTCAATCAGTAAAATGGGATCAGGAAACTTTGGAAAATAATTTGGCAGATTATATCAATTTGAGTCGTCAAGACGGGTTGGATCAGGTTGATCTTGTGGTGTGGGGAGAAACCGCAACGGCTTTTAACCCTGCTGATTTGCCTTATTATAAGATGTTGATTAAAGAGGCTGTGCCTAAAAACGGTTATTTAATTACCGGTCTTTTACGTTATGAGCGAAACACGGACCAACTCTACAATTCACTTTCGGTGATTGATGGCAAGGGTGAAACGGTTGCTTTTTATGATAAAAATCACTTGGTGCCATTTGGAGAATATCTGCCTTTTCGAAAGCTTTGGCCTCAATGGATGAAGCCTGTTGCAAATCAGATCAGCGACCTTTCCAAAGGGAAGAAATATAAAAATTTAAGTGTTAAAGGTTTGCCGAAATTTGGAGCGTTGATTTGTTATGAGATTATTTTTGCCGATGAAGTTTTGAACAGAAAAGATAAACCGCAATTTTTAGTTGTGGTTAGCAATGACGGATGGTATGGACAGAGTTTCGGACCATATCAGCATTTGGTGAGCGCCAGAATGCGCGCCGTTGAGGAGGGTGTTACCATTGTTCGAAGTGCCAATAACGGTATCAGCGCTGTTATTAATCCTTTAGGTGAGATTGTTGGAAAAATAGGGCTCGATGAAAGAGAAATTAAAGATTTTTATTTGCCTCAAAAGCTAGATATTACAACCATATACAGTCAAATCGGAGGCAAAAGCATACAATATGTTATGTTGCTTCTTTTGGCATTTCTTTTGTTAAAAAATAAGCTGAATAAAAGAATATAAGTTTGTTGACAGAAGACTATAATCTTTTATATATTAAAACTAATAATTGAAAAATAAGGACTTGGACTATGGGACAAACACAAGAAAAATCTTTGCGCGGACGCTTGGCGGAAGGTGCGCCGAATCCGGTTGATGTGCACGTTGGTAACAGAATTAAATGGCGTCGGAAGGTTTTGAATTTGAGCCAACAACAAATGGCGGATAAGTTGGGATTGACATTTCAACAAATTCAAAAATATGAGAAGGGTTTAAACCGTGTCGGAGCAAGCCGCTTGTGGGACATTGCGCAGGTTTTAGGTGTGTCAATGGATTTTTTCTTTGCGGATATGGATGCAAATGTTAAAGTTCAGAGCCCGATGATGCTTGGTCTTGATGATAAAGAAGCCACAAAATATCTTAAAGAAGAAGGTCAACAAATGGATTTTGACCCGATGAAACGCAAAGAAACACTTGAACTTGTGACGGCATATTACAAAATCAATAATCGGAAAATTGCAAAATATTTGTTCGATTTGATTGTGGCTATGTCAAAATCAAACGTTAATCTGAACAATAAAGATTAAGAGATAGATCGTGTTTGATATCAATGCACCAAAGTTTTTCGGAAGGCGTAAGGGGCGAACCATTAGGAAAGCCAAAAGTTTTTTGCTTGAACATTTTTTGCAACAAGTGCAAATTACGGATAAAACCGTTTTTGATAAAAAAACAATGTTCGGAATGCCGGTCGATAATGTTTGTTTGGAAATCGGTTTCGGCGATGGGGCGCATCTTGCCGGTTTATCTGCTCGAAAAAAAGATGTCGGTTTTGTGGGTGTGGAAGTTTTTCAAAACGGGGTTGCTAATTTACTTAAGTTAATGACGGGTGTCGGTGAAGCTTCTGCGACAGAAAGTGAAATTAAACTTTTGGAAAATCGCACGGATAATGTGCGGATTTATGATGATGACGTGCGGCTTCTTTTTTGCAAAATTCCTGACGGATTTTTTGATAAAATCTATCTTCTTTTTCCGGATCCGTGGCCAAAAAAACGCCATGCCGAGAGGCGATTTATCAATCCTGATAATTTAAAAGAGTTGGCGCGAATCTTAAAAAAGGGCGGCATTTTGCAAATTGCAACCGACCATCCCGTCTATAAGCGCCACGTTTTGCGCACCATGCATGGTTGCTCTGATTTTATTTGGACGGCTAAAACTTCGAATGATTGGCGTTATCCGCCAAAAGACTGGGTTGAAACGAAGTATCAGAAGAAGGCTGTTAAGGAAGGGCGGAAGCCCGTCTTTTTCGAATATCAAAAATGCGTATAATGGGTCACTAACGAATACTTTTTCTCCTCGTGTAGCTATTTGTACACGTCGTCGAAAAAGCATTTGTTATTGCCCTCATTCTCCGCATTTTTATTTTTTAATTTTTTTTGACAAAAATATATTGACAAATTGCCAAAAATATGGTACAAGGGTTTCGTTTTGAACACATTTTTAATTAACCATTAATATTTATCATTATGTCAAATCTCACTACTGGGGCATGGATTGCCCTCGGAATTGGCGTTATCGCCGTTATCCTCGTTATCTTCATCCTTAAGTGGATCTTCTCTCTTCGCCGCGTTGTTGCGCCCAATGAGGTGCATGTCGTGAGGCAGGGGAAGAAAACTCTGGTCTATGGTCGGGTCGAAAAGGTTGATTCTTCCGGAAACTCCTATTACGAATGGCCGGTATGGATTCCCGGGCTCGGTGTGAACGTCACTGTTCTCCCGCTGTCTGTGTTTTCCATCAACCTTGACAACTACAGCGCCTACGACAAGGATCGTTTACCTTTCGTGGTGGATATTCAGGCTTATTTCCGAATCTCCAACTATGAGGTGGCTGCCTCCAGAATCCCTGATTTCAGAGAACTGAAGCAACAGCTTCTGGGCATTCTTCAGGGCGCTAGCCGTTCGCTCCTTGCCAATGAGGTTCTTGAGGACATCATGGGCAAGAGAACCGAATACGGTGACAAATTCACCAGTGCTGTCAAAACTCAGCTTTCAAGCTGGGGAGTGGAAACGGTCAAAAATATCGAGTTGATGGATATACGCGACGAGCGTGGCGAAGTCGTGATAGACAACATCATGAAGAAAAAGAAGTCGGAGATCGAGAGGGACAGCCGTGTGACCGTTGCTCAGAACACTCAGGCAGCAAGAGAGGCTGAAATCGCAGCCGAACAGGAAGTTGCCTTGAAAGAGCAGGCGAAAGAAGAGACCGTTGGCAAGAGAACGGCAGAGCGTGAGAAGTCTGTCGGTATCGCCCGAGAACAGGCCCAGCAGGAAATTCAGACGCAGGCCAAAGAGACCAAAACGCGCGAGATGGAAGTCTTGCAAGTCGATACGGTCCGTCGGGCAGAGATCGGTAAGCAGAAAGCCATCGTCGACAGCGAAGCTCATCAGGCTTCCGAAAAGATTGATGCTGACACCAGAGTTCTGGTCGCCGCGCAAGGCAAGGTTGCCGCAGGTCATGAGGCTGAGGCTGCTCTGATCAAGACCACCAAAGAGGCCGAAGGCCGCTTGGTCGTCGCTCAGAACGAAGCCAAGGGCGTCGAGGTCCGCGGTCTCGCTGAAGCCACGGCTCGCGAGAAACTCGGTCTTGCTGAGGCCGTTGCCAAGGAGAAACTCGGTCAGGCAGAAGTTGCCCCTCAAATCACGCTCGCCAAGGAGATTGGTGAGAACGAGGGCTACCAAAGCTACCTCATCGAGGTCAAAAAGGTCGAAGCCAACCAGGCCGTCGGCATGGAACAGGCGAAGAATCTTGGCAACGCTCAGATCAAGATCGTCGCCAACGCCGGAGGAAACGTCCAGGAGGGTGTATCCTCAGTGATGGACCTCTTCTCCGCTAAGGGGGGACAGTCTTTGGGCGCCATGCTCGAGACCTTCGCCGGCACAGAGCAGGGCAAAAAGCTCCTTGCCAAGTTGTTCGGCAAAAAAGACGAGTAACCATTCAAGTTGCTTGCAAGAGAGAAGACACAGTCTTCTCTCTTTTTTTATAAAAAAATACCCGCTGAAGCGGGTTTTTATTGGCGGATAGAAAGGGATGGGCTCGGATAAACCTCGCCCTCCTCGTTTATTCGGCTTAAAAGCCTCACCGGCGTCTTTACATCCGCCTTTCACTCGTCGTCGAACTCACTTTCTGTGCGTTCGATCTCACCCGTCATTTAAAAACCCCCTCGCATGAGGGGGTATTTTAAATGGCGGATAGAGTGAGATTCGAACTCACGGTACCCTTTGGGGGTACACACGATTTCCAATCGTGCGCCTTCGACCACTC